>ERZ827488.3062-NODE-3062-length-14339-cov-3.328549_pt1 | contig 14339 bp, 13 predicted proteins | sample MGYA00519771_ERZ827488 | MGnify/ENA primary metagenome ERZ827488 (study PRJEB31778, sample SAMEA3449323) | human gut metagenome | biome: human gut; feature: human-associated habitat; material: faeces | place: United Kingdom | collected 2010/2012 ...
CACGCCGCCAGCGTTCGTCCTGAGCCAGGATCAAACTCTCAATAAAATGGTATCTAAACAGCTCTCGCTGCTCAAACCTTTATCGAGCTATTTGTCATAGCTTGCAAAACTTTTTATCCTTGCCTTCCGCCGTAATTGACTAAACCGGCTTCCGGCAAGCTCGATGTCTTTTTTCAAGACACCTCATATCTGGTGCTTCTTTGTTCTTCGTTGTTTAATTTACAAGGTACACGCTCCAACCGCGGAACATGTGATAGATTACCACGTTGCTCGAGAGTTGTCAACACCTTTTTTACATTTTTTTGGCTTTTCTCAAAAATATTTTGGAGACAAACCTGGAAAAAGATGCTATACTATTTTACACCGTTTTACAGTTCTTATACCACATTACTATTATGAGGAATTTACTTATGAATGAATGGACCCTTGCCCTTTCCGCCGCGGCATTCGTGCTCGCGCTCCTGTCGCTTATCCTGCTCTTGCGGCTGATAAAGCGCCAGCCCGACTATGAGCGTCTCCTGCGCGAGAGCTGGAGCGCCAATCTCCCCGCGCTCAAGACCGAGCTCACCGGCGAGCTGCGCGCGTCGCGCGGCGAGTTGACCGGCACCGTGCAGACGACCATGAAGACCTTTGCCGACTCGCTCGCGCTGGCGCAGACACAGACCGCCGAGCGGCAGGACGTCCGCCTGCGCGAGCTGATCGAGAGCCTTGAGAAGAACCAGCTCCAGCTCAAATCCACCATCGCTGAAACGAACCGCATCCTCGCCGAGGCGCAGGAAAAGCAGTTCGCCATGCAGGATAAGCGGATGCAGGGCATCGAAGCGCAGTTCACCGCCTTCACCGCCGCCGTGCAGAGCCGGCTGGAGGCGCTGCAAAAGGACAACAGCGAGCAGCTTGAAAAGATGCGCGTGACCGTGGACGAGAAGCTGCAAAAGACGCTCGACGAGCGCATCAGCCAATCCTTCCGGCTCGTCAACGAACGGCTGCAGGAGGTCTACACCGGTCTCAGCGAGATGAAAACGCTGGCCAACGGCGTGGGCGATCTGAAAAAGGTGCTCTCCAATGTTAAGACGCGCGGCATCGTCGGCGAGTACCAGCTCGGCGCGCTCATCGACGACATTCTCACGCGCGATCAGTTCGAGGAAAACGTCATCACCAAAAAGGGCTCGACCACCCGCGTGGAGTACGCCATCAAGATGCCCGGCGAGAATGGCAGCTTCGTCTACCTGCCCGTGGACTCCAAGTTCCCCGGCGACGTCTACGCGCAGCTCGTGGACGCCTACGACACCGGCGATCCCGCCGCCATCGCCGCCGCGCAGGCCATGCTCACAACGCGCATCAAGGGCTGCGCGAAGGACATCCACGATAAATACATCGACCCGCCGAACACCACCGACTTCGGCATCATGTTCCTGCCCTTCGAGGGGCTGTACGCTGAGGTCGTCCGGCTCGGATTGGTCGAGGTGCTCCAGCGGCAGTACAAGGTCAACATCGCCGGTCCCACGACCTTTGCCGCTCTGCTCAACAGCCTGCAGATGGGCTTCCGCACGCTCGCCATTCAGAAGCGCTCGAGCGAGGTGTGGAGCGTCCTCGGCGCGGTCAAGACCGAGTTCGCCACCTTTGAGGACGTGCTCGCCGCCGCGCAGAAGCGCATCGAGCAGACCGGCGCGGAGCTGGATAAGCTCGTCGGCGTGCGCACGCGCAAGATCAACAGCAAGCTCCGCTCCGTCTCCGTGCTTCCCGCCGAGGAATCCGCGCGGCTGCTCGACGACGGCGCCGACGCCGAATAATTTCCCATCCCACCGACGCATATTATTATATAGGAGATATTGCCCATGGCCACCTTGACCTCCCTGCCGCTGCCGCAGTCCTTTGAGGACTTCTGCGCCCTTTTCCTGCTCTTCATCGCCTACAGCACGCTCGGCTGGTGCGGCGAAATGATCTACTGCTCCGTGCCCAAGGGGCGCCTGTGCGAAAAGCGCGGCTTCCTCAACGGCTTTCTCTGCCCCATCTACGGTCACGGCGCGCTGCTCGTGCTCTACGCCCTGCGCGGCGGCTTCCGCAACCCGTTTTTGACCTTCCTGTTCGGTGCGCTGCTCACGAGCGCGCTGGAATACTTCACCAGCTGGGTGATGGAAAAGCTCTTCCACATGCGCTGGTGGGACTACTCTCACTATAAGTTCCAGATCAACGGCCGCGTGTGCCTGCTCAACTCCACCTGCTTCGGCCTCGCCTGCGTGCTGCTGTGTCACGTCGTTCACCCGTGGCTGTGGGCGCACATCCTCGGTCTCGGCAGCGCGGTGATCGTGCCGCTTGCCTCGTTCATCTCCGGCATTTATCTCACCGATACCGTGCTTTCCGTCCGCAGCGCCATTCAGCTCAGCGCCCAGATGGGCAAGCTGCGCGAGCTTCAGAGCGAGATCCGGGATCACATCGCCGAAAAACGCGAGGAGAGTGCCGAGCGTCGAGCCGAGCGCCGCGAGGAGGCGCGCGAGCGTGCCCGTGCCCTGCGCGACGGCGCCGACATCTTCGAGCGCCGCCTGCTCCACTCGCATCCTCAGCTCAAGGCGGCGCGTGAGGATCTGCTCGCCGGCATCCGCGCCCGTTTGAGCGAGAACGAGACTGAGCTTGAGCAGCTCAGGAGCGTTTACAGCCCCCGCCGCGACAAGAAGTAAGCGCCCGCGCGGTTGACTTCCCGCGCCATTCGGTATACACTAAGCCCAAACCAACAGCAAAGGAGCGTGCAGCGCCATGAGTGAATGCACCCACAACTGCTCGACCTGCGGCGAAAGCTGCGGTGAGCGCACCAGTCCCCAGTCCTTTTTGAAAAAGCCCCACGCCGATGCGCACATCGGCAAGGTGTTCGGCGTCGTGTCCGGCAAGGGCGGCGTCGGCAAGTCAATGGTCACGAGCCAGCTCGCCGTCAGCCTGCGCCGCAAGGGCTATCGCGTCGGCATTTTGGACGCCGACATCACCGGCCCCTCCATCCCGAAGGCGTTTGGGATGCACGAGAAGGCCGTCGGCACGGAAAATGCCCTCCTGCCCTGCGTCAGCTCAACCGGCATCGAGGTCATGTCCATCAACCTTCTGCTCGACGATGAGACCGATCCCGTCATCTGGCGCGGCCCCGTCATCGGCGGCGTGGTCACCCAGTTCTGGACCGACGTTCTCTGGGACGTCGACTACCTCCTCGTCGATATGCCGCCGGGCACCGGCGACGTGACGCTGAGCGTCTTTCAGTCCATCCCGCTCTCCGGCATCGTGGTCGTCGCCTCCCCGCAGGAGCTTGTCGGCATGGTGGTGGAGAAGGCCGTGAAGATGGCGGAGAAGATGGCGGTCCCCATCGTGGGCCTTGTGGAGAACATGAGCTATCTCGTCTGTCCCGACTGCGGCAGAAAAATTTACCTCTTCGGCGAGGGCAGGAGCGGCGAGGCCGCGAAGAAGCACGGTCTCCCACTACTCGCGCAGATGCCCATTGATCCCCAGCTCGCCGCCCTCACGGACGAGGGCCGCATCGAGGAATTCAAGGGCGACTGGCTCGCCGACGCTGTCACCGCGCTCGAGGCGCGCTGACTGCACCCACAAAAAAGCGGAAAGGATGTTTCCCGGGAAACATCCTTTCCGTTTTCTCTTTTATAAGCCCTCGTGCAGCTTCCAGAGGATCGGCTCGAAGTCCACGCCCTCGCGGGCCGGTATGTTCTGCGGCATGGTCTGAATGGCGCACTCGCGCACAAAGGCCTCCGCGAGCCGCACCGCCTCGTGCAGCGTTTTACCCTTGACGAGCGCGCCGGTGAGCACGCTCGCGAACACGTCGCCGGTGCCGTGAAACTCCTTGCCGATGAACGTGTCGAAAAGAAACTCCGTCCCGCCGCTCGTGCGGTCAAAGACGCACGCGCCGATCTCGCCCTTGCGGAGCATCACGCCGGTGAGCACCACGCTGCGCGTTCCGTTCCGGCTCAGGCGCTCAACGACCGAGCGATAGCCTGCCTCGTCATGCGTCAGGGCGCCGAAGGAATGGTCCTCGCCGAGCAGCACTGCCGCCTCGGTCAGGTTCGGCACGATCACGTCCGCCAGCTCCGCCAGCCGCGTCATGCCCGCGCACATCGCGGGCGTATAGGTCTTGTAGATCTTGCCGTGGTCGCCCATCACGGGATCGCAGATAAAGATCGTCGAGCGGTCGCGGCGGAAGGTGCGTACAAAGTCCGCCGCAAGGTCCATCTGCGCCTCGCTGCCCATGAAGCCGGTGTAAACGGCGTCGAAGTGGATGCCGAGCTCCGCCCAGTGCGCGGCGGTCTTGGGCAGCTCGTCGGTCATATCCAGAAAGGTATAGCCCGTGAAGCCGCCGGTGTGCGTGGAGAGATAGGCGGTCGGCAGCGGGCAGCACTGCACGCCCATCGCGCTGAGCACAGGGATGGCGACGGTCAGCGAGCAGCGGCCGAAGCCGGACATATCGTGGATGGCGGCAACTCTCGGCGTAGGCATAAAAACGGCTCCTTCCTTTTTGCTGCTCCTATTATACCGCACCGCGGGCGCATTGCAAGGAAAAATCCGCGGATAGCGCGCCCGCGCCGCGCATAGGCTGGTGCGAGGTGATCTTTTATGGATATTCATGTGGTGCGCGCGGGCGAGACCGTTTCGTCGGTCGCCGCGCGGTACGGTGTGCCGGCGGGCATTCTCGCCGGCGTCAACGGCGTCGCGCCGGACGCTCCGCTCGCCGTCGGGCAGACGCTCGTCGTCCGCCATCCGCGCGAGCTGCACACGGTCGCGAGCGGCGAGAGCGTCTATTCCATCGCCCTGCACTACGGTCTGAGCGTGCGGACGCTCTATCAGAATAATCCCGCCCTCGGCGGGCGCAGCGCCCTCTACCCCGGGCAGACGCTCGTCATCGCCTACGACGACACGCCCACGCGCACGCTCGCCGTCAACGCCTACAGCTACCCCTTTATCCGCGGCGGCTTGCTCGACGCCGCGCTGCCCTATCTCACCTACCTCACGCCCTTTACCTACGGCATCAACGCCGACGGCACGCTGCTGCCGCTCGCGGACGAATGGCTGCTCGCCGCCGCCGGACAGTACCGCACGGCCGCGCTCATGCACCTCTCCACGCTCACGGAGGAGGGCCACTTCGACAACGCCCGCTCCACGCTCATCTTGGAGGACGCGGACGCGCAGGACGCTCTGGTGCAGAGCATCCTCGAGACCGTACAGGCCCGGCATTACTTCGGACTGGACGTGGATTTTGAATATGTGCTGCCCGAGCAGCGCGAGGCCTACGCCGCCTTCATCACGCGGCTGCGCGAAGCGCTCAATCCGCTCGGCTGTCCGGTCATCGTCGCGCTCGCGCCGAAAACGAGCGCCGTGCAGCGGGGGCTGCTCTACGAGGCGCACGACTACGCGCTCCTCGGCGCGGCAGCCAACGCGGTGTTTCTGATGACCTATGAGTGGGGCTACGCCTACGGCCCCCCGATGGCGGTCGCGCCGCTGGGGCAGGTGCGCGCCGTGCTGGACTATGCCCTGACCGCCGTCGCGCCGGAAAAGATCTTCATGGGCATCCCGCTCTACGGCTACGACTGGCCCCTGCCCTTCGTATCCGGCGAGACGCGGGCGGAATCTCTCTCGCCGGTGCAGGCGGTCGAGCGCGCTCTGCGCCACGACATTGCCATTCAATACGACACGGCCGCGCAGGCCCCCTATTACCACTACACCGACCGCGGCGGGCGCGAGCACGCCGTCTGGTTCGAGGATGCGCGCAGCATCGAGGCCAAGCTCCGCCTCGCGGACGAATACCATTTGCAGGGCGTGGGGTACTGGAATCTTACACGTCCCTTTCCCCAGAACTGGGCGGTGCTCGCCTCGCTCTTTGATATCGAGACGCTTCTCTAAGCGCGCGTCCCGATGGCCTTTGCCACCACGTTTACCACATCCTGCACCGTCTCGTCGAAAAGGTGCGTGTAGACCTCGCTCGTGATGCTCGTCGAGCTGTGGCCGAGCGCCTTGGAGATGGTGAACATCGGCACGCTGCGGCTGTTGGCGACGCTCGCAAAGCTGTGGCGCAGGCCGTGGAGCGAGATGGACGGCAGGGCGTTCTCCTCAACGAAGGCCGCGACGCGACGCCCGAGGCCGTTCGGGTCCCACGGCTTTCCCTGCTCCGTGACAGCCACATAGCCCTCGGGATTGAAGCCTGTGCCCCCGCTCGCGCTGCCCGCGCTCCCATTCGTCGTGCAGCCGCGTGAGCAGCTCCTCCAGATCGCTCACCCCATCGTAGCACAGCCGCCGCACGGAGGAATAGGACTTAGGCTTTTTCTCGATGAACGTTCCGCCCACGGAGGTTCGCACCTCGCGGACGGTGACGATCTTCGCGTCCAGATCCACGCAGCGCCATTTGAGTCCGCAGATCTCGCTGCGCCGCAGCCCCAGATAGCCCGCCAGCTTGACGGCGGGCTCGATCTCCGTGCCCGCGCAGCGGCAAAACAGCTCGCGCAGCTGCGCGGGATCGTAGTAGCGGTGGCTTGGCAGCACCTTGGCCGGCGGTGTGACATAGCGCGTCACGTTTTCCCGCAGCAGCCCCTGCCGGACGGCGGCCTCCAGCGCCGTGTGCAGCAGCACATGGTGCTTGCGCACGGTGTTGTGGGAGAGTCCCTTTTCCAGCAGCTCCGCGTAGTACCGCTGCAGCTGCGCCGGCTGCAGCTCCGGCAGCTTCACCTCGCCCAGCGCGGGCACAAGGTGGAGTCGGATGATGTTCTCGTAGCCGTGGACGGTGGTCTTTTCGCGGTTCGGGCAGATAAAATCCCGCAGCCAGACCTCCAGCCAGTCGGCGAGAATGACCTCGCCGCCGTGGCGCGTGCGCTTGAGCGCGCGCAGGCGCAGAAATTCCGTCAGGGTGCTCTCGGCATCGTCGAGACAGCGGAAGGTGCGCACGCAGCGGTCGCGCGAGCCGTCGGGCCGCATCCCGTAGTGCATCGTGACGTAGTAAAGGTCCTTCTGATCGTCGTAGGCAAGATTTCGTTTGATGGATTTTCGCATATTCGTTCGCCCTCCTTTTTGAATGGAGGCAGTATATCACCGATCGAGCGCAATGAAAAACGGCGGCGCAGAAAGCGCCGCCGTTTTTGGACGATCCTTCGGTTTTGCTCAGCTTCTCCTCGCCGCCTCGATGACGTGGCTCGCGAGGATGGCCGTCGTCACCGCGCCGACGCCGCCGGGCACGGGCGTGATGGCCTCCACGATCGGCTCCACCTCGGCGAAGCGGGTATCGCCGCAGAGATTGCCGTCCGCACCGACGTGGATGCCCACGTCCAGCACGATCTGGCCCGCGCGGACGCTCTCCGCGCCGACCATGCCGGCCTTACCGGCGGCGACGACGAGGATATCCGCCTCGCGGCAGATGGCGGGCAGATTTTCGCTGCGGCTGTGGCAGATGGTCACGGTCGCGTGCTCGGCGAGCAGCAGCAGGGAGACCGGCTTGCCGATGACGAGGCTGCGGCCGATCACGACCACGCGCTTGCCCTTGATGGGCACGTTATAATGCTTGAGCAGCGCCACGCAGGCCGCGGCGGTGCAGGGCGGATAGCCGCCGTCGGTGCCGGCGTAGACTGCGGCGAGCGAGCCGTCGGTGATGCCGTCCATATCCTTTCTCGGGTCGAGGGCGCGGCGGGCAGCCTCGTCGTCGAGGTGCTTGGGCAGCGGGCGGAACATCAGAACGCCGTGAACGCGCTCGTCCTCGTTGAGCGAACGGATGTTGTCCATCAGCTCCTGCTGGCCCGCGTCCTCGGGCAGCACGACCTGACGGACCGTGATGCCGACCTTCTCGCAGCGCTTGAGCGCGCCGCGCTCATAGGACAGATCGTCCTCGCGCGCACCCACGCGCAGAATGGCAAGGCAGGGCTCCGTGCCGTTTTTCTTCAGCTCCTCCGCCTGCTCGTGCAGCTGTTCGGTCAACGCCCTGGCGGCGTCGGCCCCCTTGAGTAACATCGCCATGATGGTTTCCTCCTCATGCCGGCGCGGTGCGCCGTGATCTCAACGTTAGGATAACAAACAAAATTTTCGCTGTCAATTTCTTTTGCAAACCGTTTGCGCCGGAAGGATTTCCTTTCTTCGCCGCCTTGCTATTTCCGCCGCTTTCTGCTACCATAAGGGGGATGAAATTTTATCTGACCGGAGGGATACCCCATGTCCGTCATCGAAGAAAAGAGAGCTCTGCGCACCTATATCCGCCAGACCGAGCGCACGCTTGACCCCGCCTACAAGGCCGAAAGCTCGGAGGCCATCTGCCGCTGCGTCCTTGCACTGGAGGAATACAGGGCCGCAGGGACCGTGTTCGCCTTTGCCGGCACCGTCCATGAGATCGACACCTCGCTTCTGCTGACCGAAACGCTCGCCGTGGGCAAGACGCTCGTCCTGCCGCGCTGCGCCGAGGGCCACGCGCTCGACCTGTGCGTGGTCACGTCGATGGACGAGCTCGTGCCGGGGATGTACGGCATTTTAGAGCCGAAGGCGGACTGCGCGCTCGTCACGCCCGCCGACATCGACTTTGCCGTGGTGCCCTGCCTGTCGTTCGACCGCAGGGGCCGCCGGCTCGGACAGGGCGGCGGCTACTATGACCGTCTGCTGCCGCAGCTGAGCTGTCCGACCTGCCTCATCTGCCGCGAACGGCTGATGAGCGAGGCCGTTCCCACCGAGGAGCATGACCGCCGCTGCACGCTCTACGTCACGGAGCGCGGCGTCATGGAGCCGGAGACGTAAGGCCATGCTGGACTGGCTCATTCGCGGCGCGCAGGTGCTCGACGGCACCGGCGCGGACGCTTTTCCCGCCGACGTTGGCATCAAGGACGGAACCATTGCCGCGGTCGGTCGTCTGACCGACGCCGATGCCGCGCACGTTCTTGACGCGCAAGGCCGCACGCTGACGCCCGGCTTTCTGGACATCCACCGCCACACCGACGCGGCGCTGTTCCGCCCCAATTTTGGACGTGCCGAGCTGGCGCAGGGTCTGACCACGCTCGTCGGCGGCAACTGCGGAATGTCGCTCGCGCCGCTCGCGGGGGCGCACGCTCCCGCCGTGCGCGCGTATCTCGCGCCCATCACCGGCGCATTCGGGGACGAGCTGTGCTTTGCGTCCCTCGCGGACTATTTCGCCGCAGCGGAGCGGACGCCGCAAATCGTGAACAACGCCATGCTCGCGGGCATGGGGACGCTCCGCGCCCTCGTCGCGGGCTTTGACGACGCGCCGCTGACGGACGGACAGTACAGGGAGCTGCACCGCCTTGTGGAGCGCTCACTCGCCGACGGCGCGGTGGGCGTGTCGCTGGGTCTCGGCTACGCGCCCGAGTGCTTTTACTCGACCGAGGGGCTGATCCGCGCGCTTGAGCCGCTGCGCGGCGGGAGACTCCCCATCACCGTTCACATGCGGCAGGAGGGCGACGGCGTGGTGGACGCGCTGCGCGAGATGCTGACCGTCGCCCGGGAGCTGCGCTGCCCCGTGGAGATCTCGCACCTCAAGGGCATCGGGCGGAGGAATTGGGGCCGCGCCGTGCCGGAGATGCTGCGGCTTCTTGAAAACGCCCGCGCGGAGGGGCTGGACGTCGCCTGCGACGTGTATCCCTATTCCGCCGGCTCGACCCAGCTCATTCACGTTCTGCCGCCGGAATTTCAAAAGGGCGGGCTGGATGCGCTGACCGCCGCGCTGCACGATCCGGGCGCCCGCGCCGCCATGCGCGGGCGCATGGAGACGGGCAGCGACTTTGAAAACATCACGCACCTTGTCGGCTTTGAGAACGTCGTTCCGATCTCGCTGCACACAGAGGAGTATAAGCCGTTCGAGGGCAAGTCTCTCGCGGAGATCGCGGACACGCTCGGCAAGGACCCCTATGACGCGCTCTTCGACCTGCTCGCCGCTGAGCGCTGCGAGGCTGGCATGATCGACTTCATCGCCGCGGAGGAGGACATCGAGGCCATCCTGCGCGCGCCGTTCTCCGTGCCCATTTCCGACGCGACCTATCCGGTCGAGGGGCTGTGCCACCCGCGCGTGTACGGCAGCGCGGCGCGCTTTCTCGCGCACTATGTCTGCGAGCGCGGCATCCTCACGCTGCCGCAGGCCGTGCACAAGCTCACGATGCAGTCCGCCGACCGGCTCGGTCTTTCCCGCAAGGGACGCATCGCCGTCGGCGCGGACGCCGACCTGTGCCTGTTCTCGCCGGAAAATATCCGGGAGAACGGCGCCTACACCGCTCCGCGGCAGCTTGCCTCGGGCATGGACGCCGTGTTCGTCGCGGGCGTACCGGAGATCATGGACGGGCAGTTTACCGGCGAGACACAGGGGCGCGTGCTGCGGGCACACTAACGAACGCTTCATTTTTTCGGAGGAAGCTATGACAAAACGTATGTTGACAGCCGTTCTGACTGTGGCGCTCACGCTGTCCCTCACCGCCTGCGGCGGGAGAACGCGGCAGGAAGCGGGCGAGACGCGCACGGTCTACACGATGGACACGGTGATGAATCTGACCGCCTACGGCGAAAACGCCTCCGCCGCACTCGACGCGGCGGAGGAAACGCTGCGCACGCTCGACGCGAAGCTCGACCGCCACGACGAGACAAGCACGGTAAGCGCGCTCAACCGCGACGGCACGGTCGAGGACGCGGAGCTTGCCCAGCTCACGGATATCGCGCGGACCATCGGTGCACTGAGCGGCGGGGCGTTCGATCCCACCGTCGCGCCCGTGATGGACGCATGGGACTTCACCGGCGACGCGCCGCGCGTGCCGTCGGACGAGGAGCTGTCCGCGCTGCTCGCGCACGTCGGTTTGGAAAGGCTGTCGGTGGACGGCAATACGATTGCCCTCTCAGACAGTGCGCAGCTCGACCTCGGCGGCATCGCCAAGGGCTATGCGGGCGATGCGGTACGCACCGTCCTCGCGGAGTTCGGCGTAACGAGTGCGGTCATCGACCTCGGCGGCGACGTCGGGCTGCTCGGCGCGAAGCCGGACGGCAGCGACTGGCGCGTCGCGGTCAAGGACCCTGCCGACCCATCGAAATTTCTCGGCGTGCTGACGGCGGCGGACACCTTCGTGGTGACCTCCGGCATCTATGAGCGCGGCTTTGAGGAAAACGGCGTGCGCTACCACCACATCATCGACCCCAAGACCGGGAAGCCTGCCGAGAGCGGGCTGGTAAGCGTGACGGTCGTGTGCGGCGACGGCGCGTGGGCCGACGCGCTCTCCACCGCCTGCTTCGTGCTCGGCGAGGAGGGGAGCCTTGCGCTGCGCGATACGCTCGCGGCAGAGAAAAATCTGCGCATCGAGCTGATCCTTGTGACCGACGACGGCCATGTGCGCTATACCGCAGGACTGGCGGAACACTTTGAGCCGAGCGAGGAGGGAACCTATGTCTACGAAGCCATCATCGCCTGAGCTGCGCCCCAACCGCTATGACGCGCTCGTGGTGCTCGTCGTGCTGGCGCTCGCCGCGGCGCTGGCGGTCAGACCGTTTCTCGCCGCCCGCGCGCCGCAGAGCGGTGCGCTGACGGTCGTGGTCTCCGCCGACGGACAGGAGCTCGACCGGCTCCCGCTCGTGCAGTTCGGCACGCATACCTATGAGAACAACGGCTACACGCTGACGGTCACGGCAGCGGGCGGCGCGGTGTCGGTCACGCAGAGCGACTGCCCGGGGCAGGACTGCGTCCACTCCGGCGCGGTCTCCCGCGCGGGGCAGAGCATCGTGTGCCTGCCCGCGCGCATCGTGGTGGAGCTGGTCGGCGCCGCCGACGGCTACGACCTCGTGACGGGTTAGGAGGGGCGGTATGAGGTTCTCAACGAAAGCTATCACGACCTGCGCCGTGCTTGCCGCATTAGCGCTCGCGCTCTCCTATCTGGAGTCCTTTTTTCCACCGCTGCTGCCGCTGCCCGGCGTAAAGCTCGGGCTTGCGAACATCGTGACGGTCTACGCGCTCTATGCCCTCGGCGCGTCGAGCGCGCTCGCCATCCTCGTGGTGCGCTGTCTGCTCGGCTCGCTCTTTGCGGGCAATGCCTCGGCGCTCCTTTTCTCTCTGCTCGGGGGACTCGCCGCCATGCTGGTGATGATCGCGCTGCACGCTCTGCCGCGGCTTTCGGTTTACGGCGTGTCCGTCGGCGGCGCGGCGGCGCACAACTGCGGACAGGTCGCCGCCGCGATGCTCACGCTCGGCTCGGCCGCGCCGCTCGCTTACCTGCCGTTTCTGCTGCTCGTGTCGGTGTTCACCGGCGCGCTGACCGGCTTTGTCGCCGCGCTGCTGTTCCGCGCCATGCGTCACGCGCGGGCGAAATGAAGTGTAAAAATCAAACGCTCCGACCTTCGTCGGAGCGTTTGATTTTTTTCGGGCTGTTTTTTACAGGTTGTGCACGCGCAGGGCACGGATGGCGTTGAGCACCGCGAGGACCATCACGCCGACGTCGGCGAAAATGCCCATCCACATATTCGCAAAGCCGAGGGCGACGAGCAGCAGGCACAGCAGCTTCACGCCGAGGGAAAAGACGATGTTCTCATGCACGATGCGGATGCACTTGCGGGAGATTTTGATGGCCTTGGCGATCTTCATCGGGTCGTCGTCCATCAGCACCACATCGGCAGCCTCAATAGCCGCGTCGCTGCCCATCGCGCCCATGGCGATACCGATGTCCGCGCGGGCGAGCACGGGCGCGTCGTTGATGCCGTCGCCGACGAAGGCGAGCTTCGCGCCCTCCGGCTCGGCCTTGAGCAGCTCCTCGACCCGCGCGACCTTATCGGCGGGCAGCAGCTCCGCGCGGACCTCATCCACCCCGAGGTCACGCGCCACATAGTCCGCGACCTTTTGAATGTCGCCGGTGAGCATGACGGTCTTGGTGACGCCCGCCGCCTTGAGCGCGGCGATGGCGTCGCGGGAATGGGGCTTTTCCACATCGGAGATGACGATGTGGCCCGCGTACTCGCTGTTCACCGCGATATGGACGATGGTGCCGACGCTGTGGCACTCGTGCCACGCGACGCCCAACTCCTCCATGAGCTTGTCGTTTCCGGCGGCGACGGTCACGCCGTCCACCACCGCGGTCACGCCGCGGCCGCTGTGCTCCTGAATGTCCGTGACGCGGGAGCGGTCCAGCGCACCGCCGGCAGCCTTTTGCAGGCTCTTGCTGATGGGGTGCGAGGACGCGCACTCGGCAAGCGCCGCGTATTCGAGCAGCTTTTCCTGCGCCATCGGGCTGTGATGCACGGCGCTGACCTCAAACACGCCCTGCGTGAGCGTGCCGGTCTTGTCGAATACGACGGTCTTCGTCTGGGAGAGGGCCTCGAGGTAGTTGGATCCCTTGATGAGCACGCCTTCCTTGCCCGCGCCGCCGAGACCGGCGAAGAAGCTGAGCGGGATACTGATGACAAGCGCGCAGGGGCAGGAGATGACGAGGAAGGTCAGCGCACGGTAGACCCAGGTGCCCCAGTCCGCGTCCGCGCCGGAGACGGTCAGCGCCAGCGGCGGCAGAATGGCGAGCGCGAGCGCGCTGTAGCACACGGCGGGAGTGTAGACCTTGGCAAAGCGGGAAATGAAGCTCTCGGAGCGGGACTTGTGGCTGCTGGAATTTTCCATCAGCTCCAGAATTTTGGAAACCGTGGATTCGCCGAACGCCTTCGTTGTGCGGACCTTCAGAACGCCCGTCATGTTGATGCAGCCGCTGATGATCTCGTCGCCCGTCAGCGCGGCGGTGTTGAGCGTGGAGACGCCGTCCTCGACCACGCCGTCGATGGGCACCTTTTCGCCCGGCTGGACGGTGATGACCGTGCCAACGGCGACGTCGTCGGGGTCGACCTGCTCGAGCTTACCGTCGCGCTCGATGTTCGCGTAGTCGGGACGGATATCCATGAGCGCGGTGATGCTGCGGCGGGACTTTCCGACCGCGTAGCTCTGGAACAGCTCGCCGATCTGATAAAAGAGCATGACGGCGACCGCCTCGGAATAGTCGCCGCTCCTTTCATAGAGTGCCAGCGCGATGGCACCGACGGTCGCAACCGCCATGAGAAAATTTTCGTCGAACACCTGCCGGTTGCAGATGCCCTTCCACGCCTTGCGCAGGATGTCGCAGCCGACCGTCAGGTAGGCCGCAAAATAGAGCGCGGCGGAGACGAGCATCGGCAGGGGAATCAATTTCGCCGCGAGGAACAGCACCACCGCGGCCAAGATGCGATAGAGCATCTTTTTCTGTTTCTTCGTCATGGGAAAGCCCTCCGTAGAAGTCCGCCCCGAAATCTGTCCCCGGGGCGGTGTGATTTACAGGTAGATCTCGCAGTCGTCCTCGACCTTTTTGCAGTTCTTCAAAACGGTCTTCATCACGGTCCTGGGG
>ERZ827488.3063-NODE-3063-length-14334-cov-9.877372_pt1 | contig 14334 bp, 21 predicted proteins | sample MGYA00519771_ERZ827488 | MGnify/ENA primary metagenome ERZ827488 (study PRJEB31778, sample SAMEA3449323) | human gut metagenome | biome: human gut; feature: human-associated habitat; material: faeces | place: United Kingdom | collected 2010/2012 ...
GAGAAGTAAAACACTTGACAAATACGCAAGTACGAAGTATAATATATACATAATCAAACAACAAATAAAAACACGGAGGTAATGGTTATGTATAACGTAAATGATTACAGAGAGGCACTTCAGAGGAGAGAAGATTTTGATTTCGGTTCCGAAGAATGGAATCTGGCTCAGGCAAAAGTCCAGGCGATTGTTACGGCTATGGTAGCATCCGGGAATAGATACATGGTGCAGGAAGTAGTGAACGAACTTTATAGCCTGAATGATTGCGGACTTGAGATTAGTCATCATGCAGTACAGTTTGATCTTTGGGTTTTAGAAAGCAACGGATACATTAAAGAAGCAAAGACCGTAAGAGCGCTTGGATGGAACTAGGATTATTTTTTTTACTCTGATAGTTCGCAAGTGCGAATTTTTAAAGTTAAATAGATTTGCAAGTGAGAAGAAAAGGAGACATCATGAAGGAAATATTGAAAAAACTCAGAGACAGAGAAGCTGCACTGGAGATGTATGAAGAGGCAGTAGATTACTGGCTTAACATTCCAGAACCCGATCAGAAGAAGGCGGACTATTATGAGGGGCTGGCAGATGATACATACGAGGAAGTTTACAGCCTCTTCCAGCAGGCGGCTGACAGGATTGTAAGTATCACGTCCGGTCAGATTGACAAGATCACAGCAATGAGGCTGATACGGGTCAAGAGAGATATTGTAGAGAGATTATTTGGATAGGTGAGGACTATGAAAAAAGAAATGACTTTAAGAGAGTTTTGTGAAAGATACAGAAAAGGCGATTTCTTAGAGAAGAGCCGGGATGTACAGATTGAGGCTGGGTGGTACGACTGGTTTTGTTCAGACAAAGCACTGTCCGGGAGATTGAAAAAGATCTGGGGTATTCTAAATGGAATTACGAGTGACTATGTTCTGGATAATTACAGGGTGTGGTTCAAGAATAACTGTCCGATGGTCGGCCCACTTTATGATGATGTGAGATTTGAGCCGCTCGATGAAAGCCGCCGTGATGAACTTTACTTCCTGGTAGCAATCGATGATAAAAGAAGCGATTACAAATACGAGGTAGTGACAGCGAGAAATGACTACGAACCGGAGGCAGGATTTGACAGTGTTCGCGAGGTAAGGGAATTTATCAACGGATGGGAGGAGGCTCTGAAAGATAAGTCATTTTATGAGCGTAAGGCGGAAAGGGATAAGGAACTCGAAGGGCTTTCAGAGCAGATGATGAAAGTTCTTGGTATCGGAGAGGAAATTTTAAAAAAGTATGAGCAGGAGGGAAACCATGAGTGAGAGAAAATATTTTCCTATCAACGAAAGAGATGCAAGGGCAGCGCACAATATGATGTCCATGCGTGATTACGCAGAGGGGAGCACGACGGTAGGCTACCGCAGAGAGGTTGATAAGGCCTACGATATTGCCGATAAGGTGGCAGAGAAAAAGCCGGAGGAGGCTGAAAGGGCTTACCGATTGGCGGAACGCTACTCAAAGAAAATGGCAGAGTATTACAACAAAGAGAGTAGCATTGGCATGATGTGTCCGTCTGTTATGATAAGCGGCGCAGGAAATTTCCCGGTCAAGAAAAAGGAACGTCAGGTAGCTGCATGGCAGAGGAACCATGAGTTTTACGAGTATGTGCAGGGTATTCTCGGAAAGATTGAAAATATCCTTTACGGCAGGGAAATCATCAAGTCCGATGATGAGAGGGCAATCGAAAAGCTGGAAGAAAAGTTGGAGGACTTAAAAGTGACGCAGGAACGCATGAAAGCGGCCAACAAGGCAGTTCGCATGAAAGACACGGAGGCCGGAGACGACGCACTTCGGGAAATGGGGTACAGCGAGGAAGCCATTAAAGAACTTCGTGAGCCGAACTATATCGGCCGGATTGGCTATCCGAGCTATCTTCTCACGAACAACAATCAGAATATCCACAGGATTGAGGAGCGTCTTAAACGCCTGAAAGCAGTCAAAGAAAAAGGCAGCTCCGAGCAGGAGTACGAGACATTCAAGGTGGTGGAGAATACAGAGGCTATGCGTTATCAGATTATTTTCGACGGAAAGCCGGACGCAGAGGTCAGGACGCTTTTGAAAAGCAACGGATTTAAGTGGGCGCCGTCGCAGGGAGCATGGCAGAGGCAGATTACAGAGAACGGAAAATGGGCTCTGAATAGAGTTGTAGAAAAACTCAAAGAAATGGGGGCAGAGGAATGATTGACTATTCGAAGATTGTTTCGGAGCTTGGAAAAGAGCTTTCTGAGGTAAGATACAGGTATTCCGGCGAGGGTTTTGAACCGCTTTATTACGAGAGAGAAATCAGCGAGGCGATTGAAGCAGTCAATAGATGCGCAGACAGCCTAAAAGAAACACAGCAGAGACACAGAGAAGAATTACATGCAGACCCTTACAAGGTGGATCAGCTTTGCAAAATGCTTTCTCACGAAACCGACAAGGAAAAGGAGCATTACGGCGCACGACTTCACCATGAGGAAAGCGGTGCAAAGGTTCTTACGATAGACGCAGGAGCCTTACGGGCGCTTATTACGCACTATGCAACACACAGAACAGACCTCGAAAACGGAGAGGAGGAGATGTAATGACACTGGGAACAGCGGCCGCTGGAGTGGTAACAACCGGCGGTGGAACATACAATATCGGATTCAACGGAGATGACGAGGCGCAGTTTGATGTTTACGACTTGGCCGAACTGCTGGATTTGTGGATTGATTTTTGCGCAGAAAATAATTTCGACACATCAAGCGTTGATTATGTAGAAAAGGTGATGGAGTAATGGAGTTGCTTTCCAGAGCCATAGCAAAAGAATATCAGAAAGCGGCTAGTGCGCTTGCGGATGAAGGGATTCAGGATATAGGAGAGAGGAGAACATTAAGAATTGAACTCCAGAAAAGATGCGGGTTGACCGAACTGGAAGCGGTTAATGTGATAAATGGACATCATTTGCAGGATTACATCACAAAATATGAAAGGAAGCGTGAAGAGGATGAAAGAAAACAGAGCGATCAAGACGATGGAAGGATGGACAAAGGCGGCAGACGAAAGCGAGAATCCCATGAATTTTGACTGGGATGATTACGCAAAACCAGGCGATCTGGTGGATGAAGGAGTATATGACAACTTCCTGGACGCTCTTCCACCAAGAAGTTTGGGATTCGGCTATCTCCAGATGGGTGAACCTCACAGTACAAGACTGAATCCGAAGACAGGAAAACATGAAATGACCTATCTGACATTCAGCAGAGTGGAGAAAGGGATTTATCGGTACTGCGGCCATTGCTTTGCAGGCCAGACAGAACATATCGCATAGGAGGTGAGCAAGATGAAAGCGGTTTATGTTACCTGCTGTATTCTGAATGGGAAAGAGTATGTGGCATTTAAGGATGAACACTGCGGACCAGGGGAAATGAAAATCACTGATGGCTTCCATGATAAGAGAGTTCAGATTGGAGATAAGCAGAAAATGAACGGTGCTATGTTTGTCGGTCCGGAGGCAATCAACGTGAAAAGAATTATCAAAAGGATGCGTGGAACACGGCGTTGGCATCCGTTATTACAGGAATTAAGGGAGGTGGAATTGGGATGAAAGAGGAACTGATGTTAAATATGACACCGGAGGAAACACACAAGATCGCTGAGATTATCCGGAGAATTGCCACAGGCGGAGAAGACCGCCCGCAGGAAAAGCCAGAGCTGATGTCAAGCTGGGATATGTCAAAGATCTTCCAGTGTACGCACATGAGAATATTCAATCGGATAGCCAAATTCGTAAGTGCAGACGCAACGGAGGATGAAAAGAAGGAATTTACGATTGCGGAGCGGGAATATGGAAAACAGCAGAGAACACATCAGATCTGGATGCTCACTGAAAAAGGCTGTCAGCTTTATATCGACCGTATGTGTAAAGAGGAGAGGAGAAGCAAGGCATTTGTCGAAGGGCTGGAGAACTTCAAGAAAGAGATCAGAAAACGTTTCCACGGTGAAAAAGAACCGGAGGAAATGATCCTGATGAATGGACGTTCCCGGACGGAGTGCGGATACATAAAAAATCTGTTTGATAATTTTGTCACTGGTCCGGCCATTGAAAACCGGGAGATTGAGGAATTAAGCCAGAAATATGAAGAATTTTACCGTGTTCTCAGAAATGCGGGAATGGCCGCTTCGGAGAACAGCCAGCTGGAAGACGCCATGATGGGTGTAGCAATGGAAGCGGAAATGCAGGGCTTCATTTATGGGTTCAAAGTGTTTGAGGTGTTGTTAAACAAATCGCTGATCGCAGCGTAGAAAGGAATACGAGATGGCAGATATTAAAGTAATGAAAACAAGAAGCGGAAGTACGGAGGAGTTATCCCTGGAGATCAACGGAACCGATTATGTAAATGAAGGAATGATTAAGGCTCTGTTCTGCGAGAATGGTCGCAGAGAAGAAGAAAAGGAACTGGAACTCGTGAGTGTTCCGAGCAATAATCCGGAGGTAAAACACGACATTGTTGCGATTTATGACGATGCTGGTATTCCTTCCATTATGCACAGATTCCGGAAGGTCAGCAACAAGGAGCTGTTTGGCGGGAGCGATAAGACCAATGCAGCATTTATCATAGGTGATGAAGAGTATGACGAAATTTTCATTTCGGTTTATGAAAACTGCGAAATCAACGGGAAGCCTTATAGCCTGCCTATGCAGAAACCATGGACAAACATCACCAACGATGAAGCGGCAAGAGCTTGCTTCTCTAAAGGCGAAGGCTGGCACATGATGACTAGGGCAGAGTGGGGGCTTTTGGCAAACCTCAGTAAGAAAAACGGAACACTGCCTCATGGAAATACGAACTATGGGAAATATCACGTTGATCCGAAAGAAAAAGGGGTGTTGGTTGATAACTGCATTACACTGACCGGATCAGGGCCGGCCACATGGACACATGACCATACGCCGGAAGGAGTACATGATCTTTGTGGAAATGTTTGGGAGATGGTGCGTGGCCTGAGAATTAAGAACGGAAAACTCCAGGCGGCAAAGAACAATGATGCGGCCATGGATATAGACCTCACCTTGGAGGGTGATGATTGGCAGGACATTCTGGATGATTCTGGGAAATCGGTGAGGGTATCGTATGAAGATGCGCTGGTGTTCACCACCAGAGAGAATATTAGTAAAGATTACGGCGGTGATACATGGGAAGATGTCCGGATGGAATGTGAGAGCGAAACACTGAAAGAGCTTGCGTTGTATGCAGGAGAACCGGAAACCTACTGTTACATTGACTGTACGGACGGAGAATATTTGCCGATTTGCGGGGGCTACTGGGGCGACCCCTCCCGTGCGGGCGTCTTCAGCGTGAACCTGAACGGCCCCCGGTCGAACTCCGGCAGCAACATCGGCTTCCGCTCCGCTTTTTACAGGAAACGGAAAAACTGTTTGCCGCCTGGTAAGGCGGCGGGTAACCAGAAGGTTGAATGAAAAAAAGGGGATAAGAGATGGTACAGGAAATAGAAATTTCAAAACTGAGAGTACATCCGAAGAATGTGCGGAAGACATACACAAATATTGATGAACTGGCAGACAGCATGAAAACGCAGGGAATCCTTCAGAATTTGACGGTGGTGAATAACCCGGAGGAAGAGGGAACATACTGGGTAGTAATCGGAAACCGGAGGCTTACGGCGGCAATTAAGGCGGGGCTGAAAACAGCACCCTGCCAGATCGTAGAGATGGACGAGAAAGACCAGGCGGCTACAATGCTTCTGGAGAATATGCAGAGAAGTGATCTCACAATTTATGAGCAGGCTCAGGGAATCCAGATGGTTCTTGATCTGGGGGAAACAGAAGACAGCCTGGCCGAGAAGACTGGATTCAGTAAAAGCACAATCCGGCATCGGTCCAACATCGCAAAGCTGGATCAGAAAGTCCTTCAGGAAAAAGAACAGGATGAAGGATTTCAGCTTACGCTGAAGGATCTCTATGAGCTGGAGAAGATTCCGGATATAAAGACCAGGGATAAAATTCTGAAAGAGGCAAGCGATTCTAATAACCTTGCAAGCCGGGCCAGAAGTTGTGTTGAGGAGAGAAAGAGAAAAGAAAACGAGAAAAAGCTGAAAGCGATTCTGAAAAAATCCGGAATTGATGCCGCACCTAAAGGCACAGAAAATGAGATGTATACGAATAAATGGGAAACAGTGAAAACCTTTGATCTGTCGAAGGAGCCGCCTAAAAAGCTGGATTTTGGAGAAGAGGATGTAAAGAAGCTGTTTTGGATTGTGTACTGGCGTGATCTGAAGGTTATCAAAAAGCGTGTTAAGGTGAAGAAAGAACTGACGCCGGCCGAGATTGAGCAGAAGGCAAAAGATAAGAGAAAGAGGCAGCTTCGGGCCATGCAGAAGGAAATGACGGCTCAGAGATCGGATTTCGTTAAGCTGGTGATGGAAAAGAAACTTGCTCCGGAGAAACCGGATTTCGATAACATCAATAAGAGATTGCTGAGACTGGTGCTAAAATGTGATTGCTGGATGGATATATCAACGGCATACAAATTCTTATCGGGAATAGAAGAGACATGGAGAATGTCAGATGAAGAGAAGGAAAAATGGGAAGAACATTTTACAGCACTTCCTCTTCATCAGCAGTTATTTATCTATGCAAATAAAGCGGTGTCGGACAAGGATGTGTCGGAATGGGATGCCTCATACCACAAAGGAAACGGGAAAATCCTCATGGAATTTGAGAGTATTCTGAAGGAATTTGGATTCTCATACAATGACGATGATTTCAAGAAGGTAAGCAATGGAACTCACGCACTGTTCTCCGGGAAGGAGATGGCCTGATGGCATATTTGCTGGAAAGTACATTGAAATTTCCGAAAGACAGTTTTAAGAGTATGAAATACCAGCCATACGAGCTGAAGCCGTCATTTTCAATGTACCGGGTATATGAATGGCACAATTACTGGTATGGGAACATTTATATTTCGTTCAGCGGAGGGGTAGACAGTACGGTTTTAGCATATATCGTATGCGAGGCTTATGAAAAATATGGGCTAGAGGGGAAAATCCCCCTTGTATTCTCTGATACAGGAACAGAATTTCCGGAAGTGCGTGTATTTGTAAAAGAGTATACCGAATGGCTGAAAGAGAAATTTCCTGATCTGGATATAGAACTGGAAATCATAAGACCGAAGAAAAGTTTTAAGTGGGTATGCGAGAACAAAGGATTCCCAATCATCAGCAAAGATACAGCCTCTAAGATACGGAAGTTGAGAAAAGGAAGGCTCTGCGAGAGATACAGAAATTATTTGCTCAATGGAGACGAGAGAGGTAAGTTCGGGATGCTCTCTAAGAAGTGGCAGTATTTGACAGATAAGACACAAATCAGCGAGGATATTTCGGACGAATGCTGTGAGATTCTGAAAAAGGAACCGTTCAAAAGGTATGTGAAGCAGACAGGAAGATATCCGTTCATCGGAATTACTCAGGACGAGAGTTTCCGGCGAGAGAACCAGTATAACCATACTGGATGTAATGTGTATGACGGAAAGACTATCAAGAGCCAGCCGATAGGGTTCTGGCCGAAACAGGAGGTTATGCAGTACATACATGATAAGTCAATACCGATCTGCGAAGTGTACGGGGAGCTGGTAAAGGACGAGCATGGAGACTGGAAGTTCACCAAAGAGCAAAGAACAGGGTGTGTGCTTTGCGGATTTGGATGCCATTTAGAACCGGAACCGAACAGGATACAGAGATTGGCATCTTCAGAAAATCCGGTTCACAGGAAACTACATTCATGGGGAATGGAGATCAGAAATAACGGTGTGGCGTATAGAGATGCGCTGCACCACTGCGGAATAAAGACAGATATTTAATCAGGAGGTGCAAAATGTCAGATGCAAAAATGACAGCTTCACTCAGCATAGATCCTAAATATGTCGAAGGTGAAGTGCAAAGAATAGTGAAGGCGGCTATTGTAGCAGTATTAGGAAACCGAGATGAAATTATCCGTGGAGCCATAGATAATACAATCGGAACGTGGGTTGACAAGAGAACGGGCGAGCCTGCAAAGAAAGATAGTTATTATACAGAACCATACCTTGATTATCTTGCCAAAAAGACCGTTGAAAGTGTAGTAAGAGAAGTGTTTGAGGAAGTGGTAAATGAAAACAGAGACGAGTTTAAAGCCGAAATCAAACGACAAATTGGTAAACGAAAATGGAAAGAGAATCTGGCAGAAACGTTTGTGGCTCTGATATTGGAAGAAGCAAAAACTGATTGGAAAATGCCTGTCAGCGTGACTTTTGAAAAACCGAAAGATTATTAAGAAGGGATGATTGCATGACTACAGAAGAAAGAGACCAGATTTTTCGGCGCTGTATATGCACTTACGGAACAAACCCTCAGATTGATGTGGCAATCGAGGAAATGAGCGAACTTATAAAGGCACTGCTGAAATGGAGACGAGCAGGTGGAGCAGGGATGACTGAAGCCAGGGCGTGTATTGTAGATGAATTGGCCGACGTCCGTATCATGGCGAGGCAGATGGAAATTTTGTTTCAGTGCGAAGACGAAGTGGAGAAAAGGATTGATTATAAAGTCCGGAGACAGGAAGAACGGCTAGGAAAATCGAGGGTTATCACAGATATTTTACAGGAGGCGGAACATGGCGAAAAAGAATAGAGCGTTCATGCTGAACCGAAAACAGTACAACCAGATCAGAAAAATGGATCACTGCCAGCTGAGCGCATGGGTTGAGGCTGTTTATAAAAATGCGTTCAAAGATGGGAAAGAATCTGCAGAGGGGCTTGGAGAATCTGAGATGAAAGAAGTCCTTCTCTCTGTTAAGGGGATAGGGGAGAAGAAAGCCCAGGATATTATGGACGCCATAAACTCAGCCTTAAATACTAAGAAAAATGAGAAAGGGGATGATTGACATATGGATAAAGAGAAGGTATACTTGGAAGTACCAAAATTCACAGGAGAAAATGTACCAGTAAACGTGGCCGCCAGAATTATGAAAAAGGACCCACAGTTTATCCGGCAGGGGTTGATCCTGGGTTTTCTGACATTTGGAGTTGCTTTCAAAAAAGAAGGAAGCTCTCAGTACGATTACTACATATCACCGATGAAATTTTGGCAGGAAACCGGATATGTTTATGACGGAGCGGAATCATAAATGACCGGTAAAAACGTCCTGAGAAGTGCTGAAAAAGCACAAAATTTGGTGAATAGGAAACACGCAGGCAACAAAAACGCCGGAGATCGTTGATTTTGCGTACTTCACTGAGAGCGTACAGGAAGCTGCTGACGCTGGCAAATTCTGATTTCAGATAACGAAAAATAGTGGGAAAGGCTGTAAACCTTAGGGTTTATGGCCTTTTTCTTTTTGCTCTGCAATAGAAAAAAATATTCTCAAAAAGTGCGAAAACAGTAATAGCGAACACGTAGCTAACATTTTGTGGGAATTTATGAAATATTTTTTGGAGAAATTCATAAAATAAATCAAAGCGGCAGGGGAGATACGGAGAATATTTATGGAAGCGCTTGTGGATTATATTAAACCGGAATTGCTGATCACAGCGATCGCTTTGTATTTTATGGGGATCGCACTGAAGGAGGCTCAGGCTGTGAAGGACAAATATATTCCGCTGATACTGGGGTGTGCAGGGATCCTTATATGCGGAATTTATATTTTTGCTACCTGTTCCTGTAAAAATGCACAGGATATTGCAATGGCAGTATTTACATCCACGACACAGGGAGTCCTGGTGGCGGGGCTTTCTACATATGTGAACCAGCTGATCAAACAGCTGGAAAAAGATGAATAATGGATTTTGTAAGGTAGTTTCAGATACTTGCAGCAGCTGCAGGAATTTATGCGCCAGAAGAAAGCCGTTCAGAACAGGATGCAGGTAATTTGCGGAAATGTCATAATTGAGAGTAGGAGAAAATATATCATAAAAAGGAAGGATACATCATGCATGAGCAGATGTATCCTTCCTTTTTGAATTGGTTATTTATGCATTTTTCAGTGCCTGTTCCAGATCTTTGATAATATCATCCACATTTTCGATACCGATGGAAAGACGGATCATTCCAGGAGAAACTCCTGCTTCAACCAACTGCTCGTCGTTCATCTGGCGATGTGTATGGCTGGCTGGGTGAAGGACCATAGTGATGGAGGCGGCAACGTGAGTTGCGATGGTGGCAAGCTTCAGACTGTCCATAAAACGGACTGCTGCATCACGGCCACCGGTCAGTTCAAAGGAGATAACGCCGCAGGTATGACCATCCTTCATATATTTCTGAGCCAGTGCGTGATATTTATCCTCCGGAAGTCCTGCGTAATTTACATGAGAAACCTTTTCGTGTGCGTTCAGGTATTCTGCAATCTTCTGGGCGTTGGAGCAATGGCGTTCAACACGCAGCGGAAGCGTTTCCAGACCGAGGTTCAGAAGGAAGCAATTCATCGGAGACGGAATAGAGCCCAAATCACGCATCAGCTGGGAAGTAGCCTTAGTGATGTAAGCTTTTTTTCCGAACTGCTTTGTATAGATAACGCCGTGATAGGATTCATCCGGCTCTGTCAGGCCGTGATATTTATGGCCGTAGGCATCCCAGTCGAAGTTACCGCTGTCGACAATGGCGCCGCCTACCTGAACGGCATGTCCGTCCATATATTTGGTGGTGGAGTGGGTAACGATATCTGCACCCCACTCGAAGGGACGGCAGTTTACCGGTGTGGCAAAGGTGTTATCCACAATAAGAGGCACGCCGTTTTGGTGTGCAACGTGTGCAAATTTCTCGATATCAAGAACTACCAGAGCCGGATTGGCGATAGTTTCTGCAAAGAGAACCTTTGTGTTCGGTTTGAATGCGGCAGCGATCTCTTCTTCTGTTGCATCGGTATCAACAAAGGTGCAGTCAATGCCAAGTTTCTTGAAGGTGACGGCAAGAAGGTTGAAGGTTCCTCCGTAAATGGTAGAAGCGGCAACAACGTGATCGCCTGCCTCACAGATATTAAATACTGCGTAGAAGTTGGCTGCCTGTCCGGAAGAAGTCAGGATTGCAGCAACACCGCCTTCCAGATCTGCGATCTTTGCGGCTACGGCATCGTTAGTCGGGTTCTGGAGACGGGTGTAAAAATATCCGTCTGCCTTCAGATCAAATAACTGGCCCATTTCGTCGGTGGTGTCATATTTGTAAGTGGTGCTCTGATAGACAGGAAGTGCACAGGGCTCGCCTTTGGATGGGGTATAGCCGGAGTGGATACATTTAGTCTCTAAATTATAGTCGCTCATAGGGATAAGTCCTTTCTGCTGTGTTTTTCGTATGAATTTAACCGAATCAGGGAAGTTTGCTGCTTCAGATGCGGATACCCCATTGATCTGGATTAAGGAAGCTTCCTGTATTTCCGGATACTTCATTCCTGTATTATGCGTTTCAGGGATTTCTGAGAGAAGCTTTGATCCTTGTAGTTCGGCTAAATAAAGTATGAAAAGTGCATTTGTGTATTTTAAATAAAACTACATATAAGTATAACTCTTTATGTGTTGAAATACAACAATATTCTACATAAACTCCACTGTGGTATAAGGGAAATAAAATGTTGCGTTCTGGTGCACATAATAAAATGCTACATGATCAACGTTCGTAATAAGCATAGTAAGTCATTTTATATATGCGGAAATTTGAGCGAAGGTCGGAAAAATACTGTAAAACAAACAAAATATGTGAATAAAGTAACAAATAGTGAAAATCGCATAAAAACAAAATGGATATTTTGTACAAAAAAGATATTGCGTTCACGTGCACAAGATGATAATATAACATCATCAAAAAGAACACAAAAACAGAAAACAATAAACAATAAAAAATGAACGGAGGAATTTAAAATGTTAAGAGTAGGAGTTATCGGATGCGGCGGAATGGGAAGAGATCATATCAGAAGACTGACAGAGAAGATCCAGGGAGCAGAAGTAGTAGCTGTTTCCGATGTATTTGAGGAAAGTGCCAAGAAAGCAGCCGAGATCTGCGGAGCAAAAGTCTATGCAGACAGTAAGGAGCTCATCAATGCAGAGAACGTAGATGCAGTATTTATCGTATCTCCGGGCTTCGCACATGTAGATTCTCTTCTTCAGGCGATCGAGGCCGGCAAGAGGATTTTCTGTGAGAAACCATTATGTACAACTGCTGAGGACTGCCTGAAAGTAGTAAAGGCAGAGGAGGCAGCCGGCAAACATCTCATCCAGCTTGGATTTATGAGACGCTATGACAAGGGATATCAGCAGATCAAGGAAGCACTTGCAACCGGAGAATACGGCGAGCCGCTGATCCTTCACTGTACACACAGAAATCCAGAGGTAGGTACCAATTACAATACACCAATGGCTGTGCACGATACCGCAATCCATGAGATCGATGTCCTTCACTGGCTTGTAGATGATGAGTATGAATCAGCACAGGTAGTAATGCCAAGAGTGACGAAATATTCCCACTCTGAGCTGAAGGATCCGCAGATCATGATGCTCCGTACTAAAAAAGGTGTATGCATTGATGTAGAAGTATTTGTAAACTGCAAGTTTGGATATGACATCAACTGTGAAGTTGTATGTGAGGACGGTGCACTGAAAATGGCACAGCCGGCTTATCCGTCTATCCGCAAGAATGCGGCAGTGTCCACTGCTATTGACACAGACTGCTTCGTAAGATTTAAAGACGCTTATGATAAAGAGGTTCAGGACTGGGTTGATAACGCAGAGGCAGGAGTGATCACAGGACCGAATGCATGGGATGGATACCTGGCAGCGATCACAGCAGATGCTCTTGTAAAAGCGCAGGAAACCGGACAGATCGAGAAAATCGTTTCAGCAGTTGAGAAGCCGGAATTTTATAAATAAATATATTTTACGAGCTCTACCTCATCAAGTGTGAGTTATCATACCAACTTATTGCTACAGACTTCCCCAATGAGTCTGCGGCGGCAGTTACCGGCAGGATCCGATTCCGCTTCGGCTTTGTTGAAAATGCAGTGGAAAACCTGCCGGTGAGATTAACTGGAAAAATTGGCTGAAAAGTAAAAACATATGGAGGGTATTGAAGATGAAATTAGGATTTAATGAAGCAACTGCACTGGAATGTAAAGGACAGTCTCTTATGGCAGACCTGGAGATGTGCGAGAAATATGGTTTTGATTATATTGAGATCCGCTTTGACTGCGTAAAGGACTATCTTAAAGAGCATACACTGGAAGAACTTGCAGACTGGTTTAAGAATCATCATCTGAAACCATGGGCATACAACACTTTGATCTTCTTTAACCAGAGAGATGAGGCAGGGGAAAAAGAGATTGACGAAGAAGTTGATTTTATCCTGAAGGTTTCCAAAGCAATTGGAATGAAAATGCTGATCACCGTTCCAAGCTTTGATGTAAAAGACAAATCTGTCAGTGAGATCAAAGAAGAAGCAGTTGCACGTCTTCGTTATCTTTCCGATAAGGTTGGCGCGGATATGAAGATCTCCTTGGAGTTCTGTGGTGCACCGAACTGCTCCATCAACCAGTTTGGAACAGCCTATGATGTGGTAAAAGCAGTAGACAGAGATAATGTAGGCGTTACCGTGGATACCTTCCATTTCCATGAGATGTGCTCCCGCCTTGAGGACCTGAGAGCTGCTGATGGCAAGAAGATTTTTGCATACCATTTAAATGACTGTGAGGATCTTCCACTTGGCTCCTGCGGAGACGACAAGAGACTGTGGCCGGGTGAGGGTGTTGTAGATCATGCAGGAATCGCAGCTGCACTGAAGGAAATCGGTTTTGATGGCGTTTGCACCATCGAAGAGTTCCGTCCGGAATACTATGCAATGAGCCATGAGGACAACGTGAAAAAGGCTGCGGAAGTTACCAGAGACTTTGTGCAGAAATATTTCGGATAATTCATTCAGAAAGGTCCGACCTTAAACCGATAGGAGGTAGATACTATGGCTGGTAAGGGAATCCCTGAATTGTTGAATTACAAGCAGAAGGGGAAAGACTTGAATGAATTCATCAAGGTTCCGTTGTCGGAAAAGCTGGCATACTGTTTTGGTGATCCGGCACTGACCTTGATGTATACCATGACTACAACTCTGCTGATCTATTTTTATACCAACGTTGTTGGAATATCAGCAGGTGCGGTAGGAATGATCATGCTTTTGTCCCGTGTTTTTGATGGATTTTCCGATGTGCTGATGGGAACTATTATCGACCGGACTCATTCCAAGTATGGAAAAGCCAGGATCTGGATCTTAAGACTTGCGGTTCCTTATGCGCTGGCAGCGGTGCTT
>ERZ827488.3067-NODE-3067-length-14308-cov-3.451624_pt1 | contig 14308 bp, 15 predicted proteins | sample MGYA00519771_ERZ827488 | MGnify/ENA primary metagenome ERZ827488 (study PRJEB31778, sample SAMEA3449323) | human gut metagenome | biome: human gut; feature: human-associated habitat; material: faeces | place: United Kingdom | collected 2010/2012 ...
AGCGCGGCGTTGTCCCCTCATAGTCGCCTGTCCGGTGCGATGGTGGAAGAAACCGAACGTTCATTTCTCGTTATTTTTCATGCTGGCCGGGCGCAGATGCGTTGCATCTGTTGCCAGCCTTCTCCTGCAGGCTTCAATAACCCACGCTGAAAAGTTACCGGACTCTTTATGCTCAAGGGCGATGCTGATCTGTTCAATCATGTGATTGGGGAAACGGATATTGCGGGTTGTGGTTCTGCGGGTCCGGTTTTTCGATGACATATTTATTTCCTTTACTGATTGCCATATGACGGGGATTTTACATGGCTGAGCTTCGTACACTCCAGAGCAGAATCAAAACACTGAATACCCGACGGGTGAATATTCTGAAGGGGGAACAGCGTCGTGTCAGTGGCAGTGCACGTGTTTCCCTCAAGCGTCATATCTGGCTGAGGGACGCCGGGCAGTGCTGTATCTGTGGTCGTGTGGTTGACCTCTGTGACAGTGAACTCGATCACCGAATTGCACTTCAGTTCGGTGGTGGTAATGAGGAGACGAATCTCTGGACGCTCTGTACCGAATGCCATCGACAAAAGTCTGCTCGTGAAGCGGCGGGTGGTATGCCGGACCCGACGCTGCCGGAGGTGTCCGGAGGTAGTGGCAGAGCGGACGACATCATCGGACTGTAACCCGACCCGGGGGGGGGATCATCCGGCGTAAAAAACGATCGCTTTGGACACCGCGCCCCCTCTCACGCAGAGAAAAAATTCCCGTTTCAGGGCAGTTAACATGTTAACTGGCTGCCCGGGCATTTTTGCGGTTTTTATCTTTATTATTCAGTTTGTTGTGCGGAAAAAATGTTAACTGGCTTTTTCAGCAAATGTTAACCAGGCAGCAGTTAACATTTGCGGCATGAGACGCCGGGAAAAATGGGCTGAACCATACCCGGCTGAGTGCGTTCTGGACCCGGGAGGAGGCTGTGCTGACAACGCAAAAACGAAAATTTGCGCTGGCGCTCATGTCCGGGAAAAACAAAACAGCGTCAGCCATTGCCGCCGGTTATTCGGCGAAGACCGCCAGGGTTAAAGGCTCGCAGCTGGCAAAAGATCCGGAGGTGCTTGCGTTTATAGCCCGTAAACAATGCGAGACGGTGGAGGTGGATGAGGTTCCTGTTTACCGGCAGAAAAAATCAGAGCAGGAGGATAAACCCCGTCGCCGTGAGGCGGCTGCAATACCACAGCCGGACGAAAACAATCCGGAGATGCCACCGTCCGCGGTGATGTCTCCTGGTATTGAATATATGGAGGATGGTCTTCCCGATCCGGTGAAAGCCATGGGGCGGATCCTGGTGGAAAACCTCTGCATTGATCCGAAACTGGCACTGGATGCGGCCTGGCGTCTGGCGCAGTTCACGCACCATAAAAAAGGGGATACCGGGAAAAAATCGGCAAAAGGTGATGCCGCGAAAAAAGCGGCTAACCGTTTTGCGGTGCCACCGCCACCCAGACTGGTGGTGAATAACGATAATGAGGGCAACGGATGATACCTGTATGGAGCACAGCCTGCCCGGACTGGGCAGAGCGCCTGAAAAAGGGGCTGTCGATTATTCCGGATCCGATTTATCCGGACGAGGCCGCACATGCCCTGGCGATTTTTAAACAACTGCGGATTGTGGATGCACCTGGTAGCCCTACGTTCGGGGAGTCCTGTGCACCGTGGGTGTTTGACCTGGTGGCGGCCCTGTTTGGCTCCTACGATGCGCAGACCGGTGTACGCCATATCAAGGAAGTTTTTATCCTTATCCCCAAGAAAAACTCGAAGTCCACGCTGGCCGCGGGGATCATGATGACGGCGCTGTTACTGAACTGGCGGCAGGCGGCGGGTTACACGATTCTGGCCCCGACTGTGGAGGTGGCGGCCAACGCCTTCAACCCTGCCCGGGATATGGTACGACGTGACGATGATCTGGATGACCTCTGCCAGGTACAGACCCATATCCGGACCATCACCCACAGGGTGACAGACACCACCCTGAAGGTGGTGGCAGCCGATCCGAATACGGTGTCCGGTATCAAGTCCGTGGGTACGCTGATTGATGAGTTGTGGCTGTTTGGCAAGCAGTGCAAGGCGGAGGACATGTTACGTGAAGCCATAGGCGGCCTTGCCTCCCGCCCGGAAGGGTTTGTGGTGTATACGACCACCCAGTCGAATGAACCGCCCGCCGGGGTGTTCAGACAGAAACTGCAGTACGCCCGGGATGTGCGCGACGGCAAAATTCATGATCCGCACTTTCTGCCGGTGATATTTGAACACCCTCCTGAAATGGTGGAAAGCGGGACTCACCTGCTGATGGAAAACCTCGCCATGGTCAATCCGAATCTCGGCTATTCAGTGGATGAGGCCTTTCTGTACCGGGAGTACCGTAAAGCCCGGGAAGCCGGTGAAGAGACATTCCGGGGGTTCATGTCAAAACACGCCAATGTGGAAATTGGTCTTGCCCTGCGCTCTGACCGCTGGGCGGGGGCTGATTTCTGGGAAGAGCAGGGCCGTTGTATCAGCCTGGACGATATCCTGCGTCGTGCTGATGTGGTGACGGTGGGGATTGACGGCGGAGGGCTGGATGATCTGCTGGGGATGTATGTGATTGGGCGTGACCGGGAGACCCGCGAATGACTGGGCTGGGGCCATGCCTGGGCGCATGAAACCGCGGTGGTCCGACGGAAGAGCGAGGCGTCCCGGTTTCAGGATCTTGTTGCCTGTGGAGATATGACCATTGTCCGGCGTGTCGGGGATGACACGGCGGAAGTGGCGGAATATGTGCGTCGCATTCATGAGGCTGAGTTACTGGACCATATCGGTATTGACCCGTCAGGGGTGGGGCAGATTCTGGATTCACTGGCGGAAGCCGGGATCCCCGACGGAATTGTGGTGGGGATAAGCCAGGGCTGGAAACTGGGCGGGGCCATTAAAACCACCGAGCGCAAACTGGCTGAAGGGGTGCTGGTGCATGGTGACCAGCCCCTGATGGCCTGGTGTGTCGGCAATGCCCGGGTGGAGCCTAAAGGTAACGCCATTCTTATCACCAAACAGGCCAGTGGACGGGGAAAAATTGACCCGCTGATGGCGCTGTTCAATGCGGTCTCCCTGATGTCCCTTAACCCGGAACCGAAAAAGAAAGAATATGCGGTTTTTTTCATATAACCCTGTTCACACTGTAACCATCACGAACTGCTCCGGCGGTTTTTTTATTTTCAGGAGGCTGATGTGACTCTTAAACGGGCCTGTTCCCTGCTGACGGTGAAATCCTTCAGTGAGGATGAACGGGTGATCACCGGGATTGCGTCAACGCCTTCTCCGGATCGGGATGGTGACATCCTGGAGCCGGAGGGCGCGGAGTTTGGCAGTGCGATCCCGTTTCTCTGGCAGCATGACCATTCCCGCCCGGTGGGGCAGTGTACGGTGCGCCGGGTCAGCGAAGGGCTGGAAATCACGGCAACACTGGTGAAGCCCGTACCGGATATGCCGTCGCAACTGGCTGCCCGGCTGGATGAGGTCTGGGCGGCCATTAAGACCGGGCTGGTCAGGGGGCTGTCCGTGGGCTTCCGTCCCCATGAATACACCTTTCTGGACGGAGGCGGACTGCATTTTCTGCGCTGGGAACTGATGGAGGTGTCTGCCGTCACCGTGCCCGCGAATGCGGAATGCACCATCCGGACCATTAAATCTTACGACCGCCCGTTTTCTGCCGCGTCCGGCAACCGGAAACCGGTGGTGAAAATCGCATCTTCTGCCGGCGCTGCGGCACAGTCAACAACCGTTTTTCATAAGGAAAAGACCATAATGAATATTGGCGAACAGATTAAAAGTTTTGAAAACAAGCGTGCAGCGCTGGCAGCCTCCCTTGAGGAGGTCATGACCAAAGCCGCAGAGGAAGGGCGCACGCTGGATGTGGAGGAGGAAGAGCATTACGACAACACCGCAGCGGAAATCCGTCAGGTGGATGCGCACCTGAAGCGCCTGCGTGAACTGGAAGCCGGTAAGGCCGCCACGGCGCAGCCGGTGAAACAGGCCGGTAACGGGAATGTGGCCGCGGTGGCTTCTGCGCCGGTGATCCGTGTGGAGCAGAAACTGGATAAGGGGATTGGCTTCGCCCGCTTTGCCAAATCGCTGGCTGCGGCTAAAGGCGTCCGATCTGAAGCCCTGGAAGTGGCCCGTCGTCAGTATCCGGATGACAGTCGTCTGCATCATGTCCTGAAATCGGCAGTGGGCGCGGGGACCACCACGGATCCGCAGTGGGCAGGCAGCCTGTCTGAATATCAGGAATACGCACAGGACTTTATTGATTACCTGCGTCCGCAGACCATTATCGGGCGATTTGGTCAGGGCGGGATCCCTGCACTTCGTCAGGTGCCGTTCAATATCCGTGTGCACGCCCAGGTGTCCGGCGGTGCTGCCGGCTGGGTGGGTGAGGGTAAGGCAAAACCCCTGACGAAGTTTGATTTTGAATCCATCACCTTCAGTCATGCGAAGGTGTCGGCCATTGCGGTACTGACGGAAGAATTGATCCGTTTTTCCAGTCCGGCTGCTGATGCACTGGTCCGTAATGCGCTGGCGGAAGCGGTGGTGGCGCGTCTGGATACAGACTTTGTGGACCCGAAAAAAGCCGCAGTGGCAGATGTCTCCCCGGCGTCCATCACCCATGATGTGAAGGGCACGGCATCAACCGGTAACCCGGATGCGGATGCAGAGGCTGCGTTTGGACAGTTTGTGGCAGCAAACCTGCAGCCCACCGGTGCGGTCTGGCTGATGTCCAGCACCAATGCCCTGGCACTGTCCATGCGTAAAAATGCGCTGGGTCAGAAGGAATACCCGGACATGACCCTGCTGGGTGGCTCCTTCCAGGGGCTGCCGGTGATTGTCTCCCAGTACGTGGGTGACCAGCTGGTGCTGGTGAATGCCCCGGATATTTATCTGGCGGATGACGGCGGCGTGGCAGTGGATATGTCCCGCGAGGCATCACTGGAAATGCAGTCTGAGCCGACCGGCGACAGTACCACGCCGTCCCCGGTGGAGCTGGTTTCCATGTTCCAGACAGGCAGCGTGGCCATCCGTGCGGAGCGCTGGATCAACTGGCGTCGTCGCCGTACCGCGGCGGTGGCGGTGATCACCGGAGTGAACTACGGCAGTGCGTCCGGCGGCTGAGTCTGATAAGGAGGACGGGAGGCGTGCGCCTCCCGTAACAGGTTATGGCAAAGATCCGATATCTGCAGGGCACGCATGATGCCCGGGCCGGGGATATCCGTGATGTGGCACAGCCGTGTGCGGAGGTGCTGGTTCGCCTGGGGAAGGCAGAGTACATCACAGTGCGACGTCCGGCAGGTCAGAAAAAGAAACGTGATGCGGAGCATGGCGAATGTGGAACCTTTTACGGCGAACCCGAAAAAACCAGAAATCAGGACGTGACGTAAGAGAGGCGGGCTGGACCAGCCTGTTTCAGGCGGTGGCTGAGCCCTTTTCCGGCGCCTGGCAGCAGGGCGTGAAAGCCGATCCTGAAGCCGTCCTCTCCTTTCATGCGGTGTTTGCATGTATTTCGCTGATATCCCAGGATATCGCCAAAATGCGGCTGCGTCTTATGCAGACGGATGCGCATGGGATACGCAGGGAAACGCGCCGGGGGGATATTGCCCGCCTCTGTCGTCGTCCCAACGCCCAGCAGAACCGCATCCAGTTTTTTGAACTGTGGCTGAACGCCAAACTGCGTCACGGCAATACGGTGGTGCTGAAAATCCGTAACTCCCGGGGGCAGATCAAAGAACTGCGTATTCTGGACTGGAGCCGGGTTGAACCTCTGGTGGCGGATGACGGCGAGGTGTTCTATCGCATTACACCGGACCGGAACTGCGGGATCACGGAGGCGGTGACGGTGCCTGCCAGGGAAGTGATCCACGACCGGTTTAACTGTTTTTTTCATCCGCTTGTGGGGCTGCCGCCGGTGTATGCTGCCGGGCTGGCGGCCACGCAGGGGCATCATATTCAGGCAAATTCAACGTCTTTTTTCAGAAATGGCGGCAGGCCGTCCGGGGTGATTGAGATCCCCGGCAGTATAACGGAAGAAAATGCGAAAAAACTGAAGAGCAACTGGGACAGCGGGTATACCGGCGAAAATGCGGGGAAAACGGCGATCCTGAGCAACGGGGCGAAATATAACCCCACGACGTTTTCACCGGTGGATGCGCAGACGGTGGAACAGCTGAAAATGACGGCTGAAATTGTCTGTTCGGTGTTCCGTGTCCCGGCCTACAAGATTGGCGTTGGCCAGCCGCCTTCCAGTGACAACGTGGAGGCGCTGGAGCAGCAGTATTATTCCCAGTGTCTGCAGACGCTGATTGAGTCCATTGAGCTGTTACTGGATGAGGCGCTGGAAACAGGGGAAAACGAGAGTACAGAATTTGATGTCACCACGCTGCTGAGAATGGACAGTGAGCGGCGCATGAAAACGCTGGGGGATGCGGTGAAAAATACGCTTCTCACGCCCAATGAGGCCCGTAAACGGGAGAACCTGCCGCCCCTGGCCGGCGGTGATGCACTGTATCTTCAGCAGCAGAACTACAGTCTGGAGGCGCTGTCCCGTCGTGATGCCCGTGAGGATCCGTTCGCGTCGACCGGGAAAACAGTTTCATCACAACTGCCTGACGGCGCATCTGACGGTAATAAGGCCATAAGCGAAACAGAGCATGATGCAGTGAAAGCGATGTTCAGGGGGGATACTGAGAAAATGACGGAACGGGAACTGTCCATTATTCGTGCACTGGGAGAAGAATTCTCCACAGTGCTGGCGGATTTACAGCGCACATTTGAGGGGAAGATGGCCTCGCAGGCACAAGCGTTTGAAGAGAAACTGACTTCCCTGTCTGTGGTATTACAGAAGCATGTGACGGTGGATGAGGTGCGTCCGGTTCTGCAGGCGATGGTGGATGAGGCTGTGGGGGCCATTCCGGTACCGCGTGATGGTCGTGATTATGATCCGGATGTACTGCAGCAGGCGGTGAATGATGCGGTCGCAAATATTCCGCAGCCGGCGGACGGTAAAAGTCTCACCCCGGATGATGTGCGTCCGATGCTTGAACAGATGGTGAAGGAGGCGGTAAGCCATATTCCTGTTCCGCGTGATGGTCGTGACTACGATCCGGAAGTATTGCAGAAGGCGGTGAATGATGCGGTCGCAAATATTCCTGTACCGGCGGACGGCAAAAGTATTACCCCCGATGATGTGCGTCCGATGCTTGAGCAGATGGTGAAAGAGGCCGTAAGTCATATCCCTGCTCCGCGTGACGGTTGTGACTATGATCCGGATGTTCTGCGGAAGGCGGTTCTGGAGGCGGTGAATGCCCTGCCGGCTCCGCAGGACGGGCGTGATGCCACGGCACTGGAAATACTCCCTGCCATTGACGATCAAAAATCCTTTCCCCGGGGCACGTATGCCACACACCAGGGCGGACTCTGGCGGGCGTATGAAAAAACGCACGGGATGCGGGGATGGGAATGCCTGGTTGACGGGGTGGCGGATATTGACGTCAGCATGACGGGTGAACGGTTGTTCTCTGTGGTGGTCCGGCAGAGCAGTGGCCAGCGTACGGAAAAAACATTTTCCCTGCCGGTGATGCTCTACCGCGGTGTGTTCAGAGCCGGTGAAACCTACCACCCCGGCGATACGGTGACGTGGGGGGGCTCGCTGTGGCACTGCAACAGTATGACCGAAGATAAACCCGGAGAAGCTCATTCATCAGCCTGGACCCTGGCTGCAAAACGTGGGCGGGATGCAGGAGGTGGAAAGTGACAGCATTACTGACACTGGAAGAAATCAAGGCTCATCTGCGTGTTGACCATGACGCGGATGATGAGATGCTGATGGACAAGGTTCGTCAGGCTACAGCTGTGCTGCTGGCCTACATTCAGGGCAGCCGGGATAAAGTGATTCGTGAGGACGGTGAACTGATCCCGGGTGAGGCATTAACCCGGATGAAGGGGGCTGCCATGCGACTGACCGGGATGCTGTACCGGAATCCGGATCTTGCGGAGCGGGAAGACCTCGTGCAGGGGGAGCTGCCGTTTTCTGTTTCCGTGCTGATTTACGATTTGCGTTGTCCGACGGTGTTATGAGGAGGGGGGGATGGCAATATCTGCAGGTCGTCTGACACAGATGATAAGTGTTCTGAACCCGGTGTTAACCCGTAATGCTGCCGGAGAAATGACGGAAGAATGGGTGTCATGCGGGAAAATTCATGCGGATATCCGGGGCAGGAGCAGCCGGGAGCGGATGCAGTCCGGTGCGGAAATGGCGCAGGCGGAAATCCGCATCTGGGTGCGCGGTCAGTCTGGTCGTGAAATCACGGCGGCGTCACGACTTCATGTGCTGAGTGGTCCCTGGCGTGACTGTATCCTGAATGTTGTCGGGGTGCCCGTGCCGGATGCGACCGGCGGGCGCCTGGAAATTCTTTGTCGGCTGGGAGGGGAAAAATGATCGAAACCCTGCTGGATTTTTCGGGGCTGGAGGACATCAGCCGCGATTTGCAGCTTCTGAGTGGTGCGGAAAATAACCGGGTGCTGCGTGAGGCAACCCGTGCGGGTGCGAATGTGCTGAAAGAAGAAGTGGTGTCACGGGCACCGGTACGCAGGGGAAAACTGCGCCGCAATGTGGTGGTCCTTTCCCGGCGCTCCCGCGATGGCGGGATGGAATCCGGTGTGCATATCCGTGGTGTTAATCCGGACACCGGCAACAGTGATAACACCATGAAGGCGGATAATCCCCGCAATGCCTTCTACTGGCGGTTTGTGGAAATGGGGACCGTGAATATGCCACCGCACCCGTTTGTGCGCCCGGCGTTTGATGTGCGCAGTGAACAGGCAGCTCAGGTGGCGATTGCGCGGATGAACCGGGCCATTGATGAGGTACTGAGACGATGACGGAGGCGGATTTGTATCCTCATCTGGCGCATCTTGCCGGCGGGCAGGTGTACCCGTATGTGGTCCCCCTGCTGGATGGCAGGCCGTCGGTGGCGCTTCCGTGGGTGGTTTTCAGCCTGATTTCATCGGTGTCAGCGGACGTGATGGGCGGGCAGGCGGAGTCCTCAGTGTCGGTGCAGATAGACGTTTATGCCGGGACTGTGACGCAGGCGCGTCAGATACGTCAGGACGCCCGTGAAGCCATAATGCTGCTGGCCCCGGGGTCCGTCAGTGAAATGCAGGACTATATTCCGGAAAACCGCTGTTACCGTGCAACCCTGGAGTTTCAGGTCACGGTGTGACTTTTTCTTTTTTTCTACAAAACCCATACCCCGCCGCGTGCGGGTTTTTTATTATCAGGAGGCAGAATGTCTGCTTTGTATGAACGCTCACAGCTGACGCAGGTGATGATTTCATCTGCCCCGGCGACTGCTGAAACTATGGATAAGGCGGAATATCTGCGCCTGGACTGCACCATCAAGGAAGTCCAGTTCACCGCCGGTCAGAAACAGGATATTGATGTGACCACGCTCTGCTCCACAGAGCAGGAGAACATCAACGGTCTGGGGGCGTCGTCCGAGATTTCCATGTCGGGTAATTTTTATCTGAATCAGGCCCAGAACGCCCTGCGTGATGCCTATGACAATGACACGGTGTATGCGTTTAAGGTGCAGTTTCCGTCCGGTAAGGGCTTTAAGTTCCTGGCGGAAGTGCGTCAGCACACCTGGTCATCCGGTACCAACGGCGTGGTGGCTGCAACGTTTTCACTGCGTCTGAAGGGTAAACCGGTGTCCTATGTGGTACCGCTGGCGTTTGTGAAAAATCCGGAGAAGACACTTACCGTGAATACCGGTGCGCTGCTGACAATGTCAGTCAGTGTCAACGGGGGAACGCCGCCTTATAAACACGCCTGGAAGAAGGATGGTCAGCCGGTAGAGGGACAGACTACTGACACTTTCAGTAAAGCCAATACGCAGTCAGGTGATAAGGGGGCTTATACCTGCGAGGTAACGGATTCTGCAGAACAGCCGCAGAGCATTACCTCTGATGCGTGTACAGTAACGGTTAATGGTGCGGGCGGATAAGGCTTATGGCAAAAGATCTGAAAACACTGGCGCTGGCCAGACTGTCGGGGTTCCGTCATAAAACGGTGAAGGTGCCGGAATGGAGAAATGTCAGCGTGGTGCTGCGGGAGCCTTCGGCAGAGGCCTGGTATCTGTGGCAGGAAGTGCTCAATGGTGATGGAGAGGATGACGATACCCTGTCGGTGGTGGCGAAAACCCGCCGTAACCTGGAAGCGGATGTGACGCTGTTCTGCGATGTCCTGTGTGATACGGATCTGCAGCGGGTGTTCACTCCGGACGACCGTGAGCAGGTGCTGGCCGTCTATGGTCCGGTACATGCCCGGTTGCTGCGTCAGGCACTGGAACTGATCGCTGATGCAGAGTCGGCCAGAAAAAAGTAGCCCGCCCGGAAATTCGCTTTCTGATGCGACTTGCGCTCCGTCTGGGGCGCACCTTATCCGAACTGCGGCACAGCCTGAGTGCGAGCGAGGCGATGATGTGGATGGAGTTCGACAGGGTATCCCCGCTGGGTGATGAGCGCGGGGATATCCGTAATGCACAGATCGTGAAAGCGGTTTTCGGGGCACAGGGGATGAATGTTGCACTGAAGGACGCCATGCTCTGCTGGGGCGAGGATGAGGATAAGCCGGAGGTGGATCCGTTTGCGGCGCTGGAAGACGCGCTGAGCTTTGCAGCACAGTCATGAATGATGAGAACCGCTGAGGCGGTTTTTTTACGCCCGGAGAAAGGTGAATGGCGACGTTACGTGAACTGATTATCAAAATTTCGGCAAATTCGCAGTCATTCCAGTCGGAGATCCAGCGGGCTTCCCGCATGGGCAGTGAATATTACCGGACCCTGCAGAATGGCGGGCGTCAGGCTGCCGCAGTCGCCCGGGAGCAGCGACGCGCCCTGGCTGAGCTGAACAGCCAGTTGACGGAAATCCGCGCTTCAGCTGCCGGAACGGCGGGGGCATTTGCAGGTGCCTTTGCCACCGGACACCTGATTTCTCTGGCCGATGAATGGAGTTCCGTGAATGCCCGACTGAAACAGGCGTTGCAGTCATCCGATGAATTTTCGTCATCACAGAAAGTGCTGATGGATATCAGCCAGCGGACGGGCACGGCATTTTCAGATAATGCGGCCCTGTTTGCCCGCTCGGCAGCCTCAATGCGTGAATATGGTTACAGTGCTGATGATGTGCTGAAGGTGACGGAGGCCATTTCCACGGGGCTGAAAATCTCCGGTGCCAGTACGGCAGAGGCGGGCTCGGTGATCACCCAGTTCAGCCAGGCGCTGGCACAGGGTGTGTTACGCGGTGAGGAATTTAATTCGGTCAATGAAAGCGGAGACCGGATCGTACGTGCACTGGCTGCGGGTATGGGCGTGGCCCGTAAAGACCTTAAGGCGATGGCGGACGACGGCAAACTGACGGCGGATAAAGTCGTTCCTGCGTTAATCAGCCAGCTGGGGGTATTGCGTGATGAATATGCCGCCATGCCGGAAACGGTCTCTGACGGGATCACAAAGGTGGAAAACGCCTTTATGGCCTGGGCGGGTGGCGCGAATGAAGCCAGCGGAGCGACGAAAACGCTCTCCGGCGTGCTGAACGGTGTTGCCGGACATATTGATAATGTGGCAACAGCCGCGGGGGCGCTGGTTGCCGTCGGGGTTGCCCGGTACTTTGGCAATATGGCCTCCGGAGCGGTGTCTGCCACGGCAGGACTTGTGACGGCAGCACGTAATGAAGTGGCACTGGCGGAAGCACAGCTCAGGGGGACGCAGATTGCCACGGCGCGGGCAAGGGCAGCCGTGTACCGTGCACAGCAGGCTGTGGCGGCAGCCCGCGGGACGGAGATGCAGATTGCTGCAGAAGCCCGTCTGGCGGCCACACAGGAACGCCTGAACAGAAATATTGCTGCCAGAACCGCAGCCCAGAATGCGCTGAACAGTACAACGGCGGTGGGCTCACGTCTGATGACTGGTGCGTTGGGACTGGTTGGTGGCGTACCCGGACTGGTGATGCTGGGGGCAGCAGCATGGTATACGCTGTACCAGAATCAGGAGCAGGCCAGGGAGTCAGCGCGCCAGTATGCACTGACGATAGATGAAATCGCGCATAAAACGCCGTCAATGTCTTTGCCTGAAGCCTCAGATAATGAAGGACGAACACGGGCGGCGCTGGCAGAGCAGAACCGGCTGATTGATGAACAGGCCAGCCGGGTGAAATCCCTGCAGGAAAAAATCGCTGGATATCAGTATGTTCTGGCTAACCCTGGCTGGACAACCGGTGACGGATTCATGATAAACCATCTGACATCGGTGAAGACCGTAACGGAAGGGCTTTCTCAGGCAACAGAGCAGCTTGCCGTTGAGCAGTCCCGTCTGGCACAGATGCAGGAAAAAGCGCAGTCCATTCAGGATGTGCTTGCCGGGCTGGAAGACCGTCGTGTGGCGTTAATTCGTCAGCAGGCGGCAGAGCAGAATAAGGTGTACCAGTCCATGCTGGTTATGAACGGTCAGCATACGGAATTCAACCGTCTGCTGGGGCTGGGGAATGAACTGCTTCAGCAGCGTCAGGGACTGGTGAATGTACCGTTACGGCTGCCGCAGGCCACCCTGGATGATAAACAGCAGAGCGCCCTGACAAAAACAGAACGTGAGCTGGCCCTGTCCCGACTGAAGGGGGAGGAAAAAGAGCGTGCCCGGCTGGGGTATGCGGCGGATGACCTTGGTTTTGTGGGGGATTCGTATCAGGAGGCGAGACAGCGTTATATCAGTAATGCTCTGGAAGCCTGGCGTAATAACGAGGCGAACAAACCTAAATCCCGGGGTGGAAAATCAGAGACGGAAAAAGCGGAAGACAGTTTTTCCCGGCTACTGAAGCAGCAGAAAGAGCAACTGGCACTGGCGGGTCAGAATACAGAGTTGGCGAAGCTGAAGTACCAGACTGCGCAGGGCGAACTGAAAACCCTGACGGAGATGCAGAAGCAGGAACTGCTGCGTAACGCGGCCCTGATTGACCAGCAAAAAATCCGGGAACAGTTGCGATCCCGGGAAGAGACCCTGAAGAATGATAATGTGGCTGCGCGTGCATCAAATGAAGCCGAACTGCTGGGGTACGGGCAGGGAGAACGAGCCAGGGAACGCATGCGGGAGTTGCAGCAGATCCGCGACAGCTTCCGCCAGAAGGATGCGGACCTTCAGTCTCAGTATCAGACCGGGGATATCAGTGAGGATTTTTACAGACAGGCACGGGCACAGAACGCGCAGTATCTGAGCGAACGCCTTAAGGACCAGGCAGCCTTTTATACCGAATCGGATGCGCAGCGTGCGGACTGGCAGAAAGGCTTGCAGGAGGGGCTCAGTAACTGGGTGGACAATGCATCCGATTACGCCTCTCAGGCAGCACAGCTGGCAACGGAGGGGATTTCAGGACTGGTGAATAACATCACGGAGATGCTGAACGGAAACAAAGTGGAATGGCGCAACTGGGCCTCATCCGTACTGCAGGAAATATCAAAAGTTCTTATGAATGCGGCCATTGTCAACGGAATTAAGACGGCGGCAAACGGTATGTCCGGTGCGGGAGGATTTATTGGCAGCATTGGTGACTGGCTGGGCGGTGCGGTGGCCAATGCAAAAGGCGGCGTGTATACCTCGGCAAACCTGAGCGCGTACAGCAACAGTATTGTGGATACGCCCACGTACTTTGCCTTTGCAAAAGGGGCCGGGCTGATGGGGGAAGCCGGACCTGAAGCCATAATGCCCCTGACCCGGGCGGCGGATGGCTCGCTGGGCGTACGTGCCGTGGGCAGGATGAACGGGAGTGCGGGTCTGGTGTATTCCCCGGTCTACCACATCGCCATTCAGAATGACGGGGCCAACGGTCAGATAGGGCCGGAGGCGGCAGGCAGTCTTGTGCAGCTGATTGACCAGCGGGTGCAGGCGGTGATGCTGTCCATGCGACGTGACGGAGGAATGCTGAGCGGCTGAGATAAAAACGCTGCATCTGGTCCCGCGTGAAGGGATGCAGGTGAGTGAGAAACCGTCGGTGGTGAGGGTCCGGTTTGGTGACGGTTATGAACAGCGCCGACCGACGGGACTGAATGCCCGACTGAAGACATTTCAGGCAGTGTTCCGGGTGACGGATGAGGCGACCCGGCGCTGGCTGGATGAATTTTTATCGTGGCATGGTGGTTACCGTGCCTTTTTGTGGAAACCCCCGAAACATAACCGGACGGTCAGGTGGGTGTGCCGGG
>ERZ827488.3073-NODE-3073-length-14293-cov-7.432013_pt1 | contig 14293 bp, 10 predicted proteins | sample MGYA00519771_ERZ827488 | MGnify/ENA primary metagenome ERZ827488 (study PRJEB31778, sample SAMEA3449323) | human gut metagenome | biome: human gut; feature: human-associated habitat; material: faeces | place: United Kingdom | collected 2010/2012 ...
CAGCAGCAGGTTTTCGCCGCAGAGCAGGGCGGCCAGCGCCTGCTCCCACACCTCTCTGCCGTAGTAGACGAAGGCAGGGGAGGGGATGCGGGGGCGCAGGGCCTCCGCCAGCGGGTGGGCGGTACGGTATTCTTCCACAGCGCGCAGCAGGTCGGGGGAGATCCCTTCCTGCCGCAGCGTATCCATTAGAACAGATGTTTCAGACATCCATGACATCTCCTTGCGGTTGGCAGTGCCAAACCGAAATTTCACCCTTATCATAGCACAACCCGCGCGGTTTGTGTAGGGCTTTGACGGGCAAAAAAGCGGCAAAGAAGCAGAGAAAATAAAGGTGAAGCTATTTTAACAAACTTTCAGCCGGGACGTGCAGATTTCACGTTCAAAGTAAATTGACAGGCCGCTTAAAATACGATAAAATAATTTTCGTTGTGTCAAAGTGAAAAAGAAAGGCGTAAAAGTATGCTCGAAACCATCACAGCCGTCAATCAGGCGGTCAACAGCTTTATCTGGGGAATCCCGGCGATGGTCTGCATCATCGGCGTGGGCCTGCTGCTCAGTGTGCGGACAGGCTTTTTGCAGCTCCGGAAATTCCCCTATGCCATCAAAACGACCATTGGCCGCATCTTCCGCAAAAAGGATGCCTCCGACGGCGCGATGACTCCGTTCCAGGCAGTGTGTACGGCGCTGGCCGCTACCGTCGGCACCGGCAACATCGCCGGCGTGGCGGGCGCGATCGCCATCGGCGGGCCGGGTGCGGTGTTCTGGATGTGGTGCTCGGCTCTGCTGGGCATGTGTACCAAGTTCTCCGAAGTGACGCTGGCTGTGCATTTCCGCGAGCGGAACAAAAACGGCGAGCTGGTGGGCGGCCCCATGTACTATATTAAAAACGGCCTCGGCAGCCGGTGGCAGTTCCTCGCGGTGCTGTACTCGCTGTTCGGCGTGCTGACGGTTTTCGGCACCGGCAACGCCACCCAGGTCAACACCATCGTCACAGCCATCGACTCGGCCCTGCTGGCCTACGGCAGCAGCCTGAACAGCATCCTGCCCACGGTCAACCTCGTCGTGGGCGTGGTGGTGGCCATGATGGTGGCTATGGTGCTGCTGGGCGGCGTCAAGCGCATCGGCAGCGTGACCGAGAAGCTGGTGCCGTTCATGGCACTGTTCTACGTCGTGCTGGCGCTGGGCGTCGTGGTCATCAACTACCGGCGCTTCCCGGCGGTGCTGGCCTCCATCGTCGGCGGTGCATTTGACCCGCAGGCCTTCACCGGCGGTGCCATCGGCAGCATCTTCCTCAGTATGCAGAAGGGCGTTTCCCGCGGCATCTTCTCCAATGAGGCCGGCCTCGGCACCGGCTCCATCGCCCACGCCTGCGCCGACACCCGCAAGCCCGTCAAGCAGGGGATGTTCGGCATCTTCGAGGTCTTCGCCGACACCATCGTCATCTGCACCCTGACCGCCATGGTCATCCTGTGCAGCGGCGTGCCGGTGGGCTACGGCAGTGCGGCAGGCGCAGAACTGACCATCTCCGGCTTTACGGCCACCTACGGCGGCTGGTCGTCCATCTTTACGGCGGTGGCGCTCTGCAGCTTTGCATTCTCCACCATCATCGGCTGGGGCCTCTACGGCTCCCGGTGCATCGAGTTCCTGTTCCACACCGATAAGGTGGTCGGCCCCTTCCTCGTGGTCTACTCCTTCGTGTCCATTCTGGGCGCGACGGTCGATCTGGGCCTGCTGTGGAGCATCGCCGACACCTTCAACGGATTGATGAGCATTCCGAACCTCATGGCCCTGCTCCTGCTGTCCGGCACGGTGGCAAAGCTCACGAAGGAGTTCTTCGCAGGTGAGGGCACAGGAAAGTAAAGAATCATTCAAAGCGCCCTCCGGCCCGCGCCGGAGGGCGCTTTGCTGTCAACAAACCTTTGATTTTGTCTACTTTCTCTGCAAAAACTCAAAAAAGTATAAAAATTTCATGGAAATCATAAGAATTGATATTGAACAAATTTTAACAAAGTGGTAAAGTAAAAGCAAAGAGAGTCGTACCCGCCGCCCGGCGGGGCGCAAAATCAGGAGGTTTTACCAATGGCTGATCGTATCGTTCTGAATACTATTTCTTATCATGGCCACGGTGCTATCGAGAACATCGTTCCCGAGCTGACCGCCCGCGGCTACAAGAAGGCTTTCGTCTGCTCTGACCCCGACCTTCTCAAGTTCGGCGTCACCAAGAAGGTCACCGACCTGCTGGACGCTGCAGGCTTCGCCTACACCGTCTACAGTGAGATCAAGCCCAACCCCACCATCGCCAATGTGCAGGACGGCGTGGCCGCTTTCAAGGCCGCAGAGGCTGACTGCATCGTGACCATCGGCGGCGGCTCTTCCATGGACACCGCAAAGGCCATCGGCATCATCATCAACAACCCCGAGTTCGCCGATGTGCGCTCTCTGGAAGGCGTCGCTCCCACCAAGAAGCACGCCGTCTTTACCATCGCGGTCCCCACCACCGCCGGTACTGCCGCTGAAGTCACCATCAACTACGTCATCACCGATGTCGAAAAGAAGCGCAAGTTCGTCTGCGTCGATACCAACGACATCCCCGAGATCGCTGTGGTTGACCCCGATATGATGGCCTCCATGCCCAAGGGTCTGACTGCCGCCACCGGCATGGATGCTCTGACCCACGCCATCGAGGGCTACATCACCAAGGGCCACTGCACCATCTCCGATATGTTCCATCTGGAAGCCATCAAGCTCATCAGCGAGAACCTGCGCGGTGCCGTGCAGAACACCCCGGAGGGCCGCGAGGGCATGGCTCTGGGCCAGTACATCGCCGGTATGGGCTTCTCCAATGTGGGTCTGGGCATCGTCCACTCCATGGCACATGGCCTGTCCGCTCTGTATGATACCCCCCACGGCGTGGCCTGCGCCATCCTGCTGCCGGTGGGTCTGGAGTACAACAAGACCGTTGCCGGGGAGCGCTACCGCGCGGTCGGCAAGGCCATGGGCGTGAAGGGCATCGACGAGATGAACGATGTCGAGGCCGCCGATGCCACCATCGCCGCTGTCAAGCAGCTGAGCGCGGATGTGGGCATCCCCGCAAACCTGCAGGGCATCCTGAAGGAAGAGGACATCCACTTCCTGGCTGAGTCTGCTTTTGCAGATGCCTGCTGCCCCGGCAACCCCCGCGATACCAGCGTGGAGGAGATCGAGGCACTGTATAAGAGCCAGCTGTAATTCGTAAACTGAACAAAGAGGGTCGGGAACGCCGCTTCCCGGCCCCTTTTTGTTCCGGGAAAGGAGCGCTATGAACCTGAACTTCTATACTTTTTGTGTAATTTATCTGGTATATTCCTTTTTAGGCTGGGTAGGCGAGACCGTTGTTGCAACCGCAAAGGGCCGCCGGTTCACCAACCGCGGCGTGGCCTCCGGCCCCTTCTGCTTTGTGTACGGCACAGCAGGGGTGCTCATCACCATCGGCCTGAACGACCAGCGCACCAGCCTGGCGGCACTGTTCTTCGGCAGCATGATCTATGCCACGGTGGTGGAGTGGCTGACCGCCAAGCTGCTGGAACGGATCCACCACCGCCGCTGGTGGGACTACTCCGATAAAAAGTTCAATCTGGACGGCTATGTCTGCCTGCAATACTCCCTGCTGTGGGGTCTGCTGGGCATGGCGGCAGTCCGCTGGGGCAACGACCTGCTGTTCCGGCTCTGCGCCCACCTGCCGCCGCTGCTGTTCCACGCTGTGGTGTGGGTCGGCATGGCGCTGGCCGTCCTTGACCAGATCTCTGCCATGGTGGTGGTCAGCCGGTATGCGAACCGCCACCCACGGCTCGAGCAGCTGAATCGGGAGCTGGGCAGGGGCTCGGAGAGGCTGCGGCAGAAAATTACCGCCAGCGTGGAAAAGCGGATCCAGCGGGCGTACCCTGCTGCGGCCCGTCCGGAACCCTCCACCAGTGCCGAAAAGCAGCTCTCCCTTGCCGACCTGCTCTGGCTCTTTGTCATCGGGGCTTTCCTCGGAGATGTGGTGGAGACCATCTTCTGCCGCATCACCGCCGGGGTCTGGATGAGCCGTTCCAGCCTGGTCTGGGGCCCGTTCAGCGTGGTGTGGGGGCTGGCGCTTGTGCTGGCCGCCATCCTGCTGCGGGGCGGCGAACAGAAGAGCGAGAGCCGCATCTTCTGGTTCGGTGTGATCCTGGGCGGTGCGTACGAGTATGTGTGCAGCGCCGTGACAGAGCTGCTGTTCGGCACCGTGTTCTGGGATTACAGCGGCTTCAAGTTCAATCTGGGCGGGCGCATCAACCTGCTGTACTGCTTCTTCTGGGGCATTGCGGCCGTGACCTGGATCCGCTATGGCTACCCACTGGTGGCAAAGGGGATGAAGGCGGTCAAGCGCAGGATCCGCCCCTGGATGACCGCTCTGCTGGCTGTGTTCATGGCCGTGAACCTTGTGACCAGTGCGTTGGCGCTGGCCCGCTACGATGCCCGCACCAGCGGCGCGGCTCCGGCCAATGCGGTGGATGTGCTGCTGGATGAGCATTTTGACAATGCCCGGATGGAGCGCATCTACCCCAACGCCAAAAAGGTGGAGAAGGCTGGGTAAAAATACACGATTTTGCTTGCGTTTTGCAGGGGAAACAGGTATAATACTTTTTGGATTAAAAAGGAGAGATTTTATATGCTGATCCCTGTATTATTGTTTATCGTGGGCCTGCTCTGCCTCATTAAGGGCGGCGACTGGTTCGTGGACGGTGCAACCGGCATCGCCCGCCGCTTCAAGGTGCCGGAGCTGCTCATCGGTGCCACGGTGGTGTCCATCGGCACCACCCTGCCTGAGGTCATGGTCTCCACCACCTCGGCCATGACCGGCCACGGCGAGATCGCCTATGGCAACGCCATTGGCTCGGTCATCTGCAACGCGGCCCTGATCGCGGCCATCACCATTGCGGTCCGCCCGGGCAAGGTGGACCCCAAGAGCCTGCGGGTGCCGGTGCTGTTCTTCTTTGTGGCAGCGGCCCTGTATGCGGGCGTGGCCTACACCACCGGCTACTTCAGCCGCCCCATTGGCATTGTACTGCTGGCAATGTTTGTGGCGTACATGGTCTGCAATGTGCTGGCTATGAAAAACGCCCCCGCCCCGGAAGAAGATGAGGACGAGCCGGAAAAGGAAATGTCCTTTGCCAAGGAGATCGGCCTGCTCATCCTCGGCGCAGCCCTGATCGCTGTGGGCGCAAACCTGCTGGTGGACAACGGCACCCTGATCGCGCAGGCGCTGGGCGTGCCGGAATCCGTCATCGCCCTGACCTTTGTGGCGCTGGGTACCTCTTTGCCTGAGCTGGTCACGGCGATCACCTCGCTGGCAAAGGGTCACGGCTCCCTCTCGCTGGGCAATGTCATTGGTGCCAACGTGTTCAATCTGGTGCTGGTCAGCGGCATGTCCATCACGGTGTCGCCTTTCAGCATCCCGCAGAACTCCACCATCATGGGCATCAATTCCTCTCTGGTCATGGATCTGCCCGTGATGTTCGTGGTCATGCTCCTCCTGACTGTGCCCGCTCTGCTCAAGGGCAGGCTCTCCCGCTGGCAGGGCGTGCTGCTGCTCTGCATCTATGCAGCCTTCTGCGCCGTCCAGTTTGCAATGTAAGCCTCTGCGCCGGAGACCCGGCCCGGCTCCACGCCGGAGCGGGCGCTTTGGGGCAGAAAACCGTTTTGAGAAAGGCATCCTCGTCTGTGAAGTGCGGGGATGCCTTTTTTCTGTCCCTGCAGCAGGGTCTGACCGGAAGCGGCGTTTTCTTAAGAAATCCTTAGAAAAATTTCGTGGAAAATGCAGGAAACTGCTGTTATACTAGAACCGAGAATGACAAAAAGGGGAGAAGACCATGGCAGAGCAGACCATTCTGATCGCGGAGGATGATCCGGATATCCGGGACGGCGTGCGCATCCTGCTTTCCGGCGAGGGATACCATATCATCGAAGCCGAAAACGGTACCCGGGCACTGGAGGTGTTCCGCCCGGAGGTCGATCTGGTGATCCTGGATATTATGATGCCGGGCATGAGCGGCCTGCGCGTCTGCGAGGAGCTGCGCAAGCTCTCCACAGTGCCGATCCTGTTCCTCACGGCAAAATCACAGGAGTCCGATAAGCTGCTGGGCCTGACCGCGGGCGGGGACGATTACCTGCCCAAGCCCTTTTCCTTTGCGGAGCTCAGCGCCCGGGTCAAGGCATTGCTGCGGCGGTACTGCGTCTATCAGGGCAAGGGGCAGGCCCCGGCCCGGGCCGAGAACCTGACCCTGTGCAGCCATGGCGTGAAGCTGGCGCTGGACTGCAACCGCGTCTGGGTGGACGGGGAGGAGATCGACCTGACCGAGACGGAGTACAAGATCCTGCGGCTGCTCATGCAGAGCCCCCAGCGCATCTTCCCGGTGCAGGTGATCTACGAGGATGTGTGGCAGGAGCCTTATTTCTACACCTCCAACGGCACCGTGATGGTACATATCCGTAATCTGCGGATGAAGATCGAAAAAGACCCGCAGAACCCCGCCCGTCTGCAGACCATGTGGGGCAAGGGATACCGCTTTGTGGCCGGGGAGAAGAAGGATCATGCGTAAAAAGCTGGGGCTTTCCGGCAAGCTGGTGTTGATGATCCTGTTCTCAGCACTGGCAAGTGCTGTGTTTCTGGTGGGAATGCAGGTCGTGCTGAACAAAGCCCTGTGGCTTTATTTTGACCAGCCGGAAACCCAGCAGAGGGCTGTGGAAAAGCAGGTGCAGGAGCTGCAGAGCTATATCGACCGGCGCGGCCTTTCCAGCCGGGATATCGACAAGCTGGACGACTGGTCTGTGCGGAACGGCAGCACGATGTTCATCATCTACGACCGTTCCCGGATGCTCTATTCCTCCTATCCGCTGGTCGCTCCGGTCTACGAGGGGCGGGAAAGCGTGACGGAAACGGTTCCGGCCGTTTCGGCCGAGCACTGGCTCCCGATGTACTCGCTCACCTTTTCGGACAAAGAGACCACCGCCATGTTCTATTACAACGGCGTGGATGCCTATTACGGCAAGGGGTGCGAGATCCTGCTGCTTGTCAGCTTTGCCTTTTTCCCGCTGTTTTTCTTCCTGAGCAGCCGGAAGATCATCCGCTATATCCTCCTGCTCAGCGGGGAGATCCAGGCTATGGAGGGCGGCGACCTTGACCACCCCATCACGATCCAGGGAGACGATGAGCTGGCCCTGCTGGCCACCAGTCTGGATGGCCTGCGTCTGACCCTGCGCCAGCAGCAGGCCGAGGAGGCTCAGGCCGCTGCCAAGGTCAAGAGCCTGATCACCGAGATGTCCCACGACCTGCGCACCCCGCTGACCACCCTGCTGCTCTATACCGAGATCCTGCGTCACCACAAATACGAGACCGAGGCCCAGCAGGATGAATATCTGGCAAAGATCGACGGCAAGGCCCGGCAGATCAAGCAGCTGTCCGACAATCTGTTCGAGTACGCGCTGGTCACCCGGGACACCGTGGTGCAGCTGGATGCTCCGGCCCGCTTCTCCCAGATCTTTGAGGAGCCGCTGGCCGAGATGGTGGAGATGCTGCAGCAGCGCGGCTTTGCCTGTGCGCTGGAGCTGGGCAGCGAGGATGTGCTCCTGACCGTGCGGGCGCAGTACATCCGGCGCATTCTGGATAACATCGGCTCCAACCTGATCAAGTACGCCGACCCGGCCCGGCCCATCGAGGTGCGGTTCCTGCGGCAGGAGGGAAGGGCGGGCCTTGTGTTCCGCAACCATGTCCTGCCCGCGCCCCCGGCGGTGGAAAGCACCAAGGTGGGCCTGACCAGCATCGAGACCATGATGGATAAGATGCACGCAGACTGCAAGATCGAACAGGAGAATGAGCAGTTCACCATGACGCTGCTGTTCCCCATCAGCCAATAAAAGCGACCCTCTCCGTCACGCTGACGCACGCCGTCTCCCCCTCGGGAAAAGCGGAACTGCGAAGCGATGACGGGGAGGGTCGCTTTTTACACTTTTTCCACCGAACTTAAGCAAGTCTTAAGAAATATCTCCGGCGAATGTTAAGAAAGGCCCGCTATACTGTTGGAAGAAGGGCGGGTGCGGCTTTGCACCCTGCCATAACATCAGGGAGGGGCAACCAATGCTGCGAAAAAAGAAACAAACGCCGCAGGAGCAGAGCGACCAGGAATTCAATCTGGCGCTGGAAGTGCCTGCAGAACAAAGACCGAAGGGCTGGAGACCTTTTGTAAGGCGCAACTGGAAGCGCATTGCCGCTGCCGCCTGCGCAGCCGCAGTGGCCGGTGCGTTCCTGCTGCCCGGGAAGGGCGCAAAACCGGCAGGCGTAGATACCGCCTATCTGGAAAGCGCGGTGGAGCGCCGGAATATCACCAATGTGTTCAGCGGCTCCGGCACCATTGCCGCCGCCAACACCTACACCGTCAATGCGCTGGTGTCCGGCACCGTGCTCACCGCCGATTTTGCGGTGGGGGACACCATTGAAGAGGGAACGGTGCTCTACACCATCGACAGCTCCAACGCCGCCAACAGCGCGGAAAAGGCCCAGCTCTCGCTGGATCAGGCCCAGCGCAATTACGAGGATGCCGTGGATGCCCAATACATCCGCAGCACCATCGGCGGCACGCTGGCCTCCTATAAGGTGGCGGTGGGCGATGTGGTCACCGCCGGGCAGGAGGTGGCCACTGTGCGGGATGCCTCCACCCTGCTGCTGACGCTGGAATTCCCGGCAGCAGATGCGGCGAACTTTACCGTGGGGCAGGCCGCACAGGTCACGCTGGACGGCACCTTTGAGGCCGTCTCCGGCACCGTGCGCTCCGTCTCCGGTGCGGATGCCCTGAGCAGCGGGAACCTGCTGGTGCGCACCGTGACCATTGCGGTGAACAACACCGGCAGCCTGACCACCGCGCAGGCCGCAACGGCCAGCGTCAACGGGGTCAGCGCACTGGCATCGGCAAAATTCAGCTACCAGAACGAGCAGACCATCGCCGCATCCACCGGCGGCACCGTGACCGCCCTCTGCGTGAAAGAGGGCTCCTCTGTCAGCGCCGATGCCGCGCTGGTCAGGATCTCCGGCAAGGAGCTGACCAAGCAGGTGCAGAACGCCTCCGATAACCTGCGCAGTGCCCAGATGTCCATGGAGGACACCGAGGATCAGCTGAACAACTATACCATCACTTCGCCCATCAGCGGCACGGTCATCTCCAAGGAGGTCAAGGCGGGCGACACCGTGAGCAATACCGCGGGCAGCACCAGCCTGTGCACCATCTACGACCTGAGCTATCTGCAGATGACGGTGAATGTGGACGAACTGGAGATCCTCTCCATCAAGGAGGGGCAGAGCGTGACCATCACCGCAGATGCCATCTCTGACCGCACCTTTACCGGCGTGGTCACCAGCGTATCCAAGGCGGGCACCACGGCAGGCGGCACCACTACCTATCCTGTCACCATCCGCATCGACGATACCGGCGACCTGCTGCCCGGCATGAACGCCACCGCCGAGATCACGACGGCCAGCACCGAGAACGCGCTTTCCATTCCCAATGCCGCTGTGGCGCGGGGCAATTATGTGCTGGTGACCAAGGATTCCCCCAGCGCTGCCAACGCCGACCCCAGCATGACCGCCCCGGAGGGCTATGTCTATGTCAAGGTGACCACCGGCACCAGCGATGATGATTACATCGCCGTAACAAGCGGCCTGCAGGAAGGCGACACCGTAGCCTACACCGCCAGCAGCACCGCCTCTGTCAGCGCTGACGGACAGATGGAGGAGATGATGGTGGTCGGCGGGCCCGGTCAGGGCGGCGGTGGAAGCAGCAGCCCGAACGGTGGCGGTGCACCGGGAGGTGGCTCGCAATGAGCGCTCTGATCGAATTTGAGGATGTGTGCAAATATTACCGGATGGGTGACACCACGGTAAAAGCCGCCGACCACATCAGCATGAAAATTGAAAAGGGGGAGTTCGTGGCCATCGTGGGCCAGTCCGGCTCCGGTAAATCCACCTGCATGAACATCATCGGCTGCCTGGATGTGCCCACAGCGGGCAGCTACCGGCTCAATGGCCGGGAGGTGGGCAAAATGTCCGGGAATGAGCAGGCCGAGGTGCGCAACGAGATGTTGGGCTTCATCTTCCAGCAGTATAACCTGCTGCCCAAATTGAATCTGCTGGAAAACGTGGAGGTGCCGCTGATCTATGCGGGCGTGCCCTGCGCCGAGCGCCGCCGCCGGGCCCGCGAGGCACTGGAGCAGGTGGGGCTGGGCGATAAGCTGAAAAACAAGCCCAGCCAGCTTTCCGGCGGCCAGCAGCAGCGCGTCTCCATCGCCCGGGCGCTCATGAACGGCGGCAGCATCATCCTTGCCGACGAACCCACCGGCGCGCTCGACTCCAAAAGCGGCGAGAACGTCATGGACATCCTCACCGAGCTGAACAGGCGGGGGCACACCATCATCGTCGTGACCCACGACCACCACATCGCGGGCTTTGCCAGCCGGGTCATCGAAATCAAGGACGGTTCGATCATTTCCGACACCCGGAGCCGGGAATTCGTCCCCGCGCCGGAACGCGAACTCCCCCGCTCGCCCCGCGCCTCCTTCCTGTTCCGCAAGGATCAGTTCGTCGAGGCGTTCAAAATGTCGGTGCAGGCCATCCTCGCCCACAAGATGCGGTCCGTGCTGACCATGCTCGGCATCATCATCGGCATCGCCTCGGTGGTGTCCGTGGTCGCGCTGGGGCGCGGGTCGCAGGAAAAGATCATCGCCAACATCAGCTCGATGGGCACGAACACCATCAACGTCTATCCCGGGCAAGGCTTCGGCGACCGTAAATCGGACAAGGTCAAGACGCTCACCGTCGCGGACTCCGACGTCCTCGGCAAGCAGAGCTACATCGACAGCGCCACGCCCAACACCACGGCGGCGGGAACGCTCGTCTACCGCAACATCACGGTGAACGCCCAGCTCAGCGGCGTGGGCGAGCAGTATTTCGACGTCAAGGGGCTCAAGCCCGCCGAAGGCCGGTTCTTCAACAGGGACGACGTACGGGCGAACCATTCCTACGTGGTCATCGACGACAACACCCGGAAGAAGCTGTTCCCGAACGGCGGCGACCCGGTGGGGCAGGTGCTCCTGTTCAACCGACAGCCGCTGGAAATCATCGCCGTGGCCGAAAAGCAGGATTCCGTGTTCGGCCCCACCGACACGCTCAACCTGTGGGCCCCCTACACCACGGTCATGAACAAGATCACCGGACAGCGGCACATTTCCTCGGTCATCGTCAAGGTGAAGGACAACGTCATGCCGCTCATGGCGGAAAAGAACCTGACCGCCCTGCTCACGGCCCGCCACGGCAAGACGGACTTCTTCACCGTGAACACGGACAGCATCAAGAAGACCATCGAAAGCACCACCGGGACCATGGCCCTGCTCATTTCGGGAATCGCGCTCATCTCGCTGGTCGTGGGCGGCATCGGCATCATGAACATCATGCTGGTGTCGGTCACGGAACGCACGCGGGAAATCGGGCTCCGCATGGCCATCGGCGCAAAACAGGGCAACATCATGGAGCAGTTCCTCATCGAAGCGGTGCTCATCTGCGTCATCGGCGGGGTGCTCGGCATCGTGGTGTCCTACCTCATCGGCGTGGTCTTCGATCTGCTCGTCTCCAACTTCGCCATGTCCTATTCCGCCGGCTCCATGCTGCTGGCGCTGGTCTGCTCGTCGGCCATCGGCATCGTCTTCGGATTCATGCCCGCGCGGAACGCCTCCCGCCTCAACCCTATCGACGCGCTTTCGAGGGAATGATGAACGCCATACGATTGTTCGCCGCCCTGCTCGTCCTCGGGCTCGGCGGCTGTGCCAACTACCCGATGGGCAGCCTGAAAACGGATCTGCTTCCGGCGGAGGACGTCGCCGCCAGCTACAGCCTGAACACCGCATGGTGGAAAGGCTACCACGACGCGGATCTGGACCGGATCGTGGCTTTGGCGCTGGAGCGGAACGTAGACCTCGCCCTGAGCGCCATCAAGGTGAACCGGGCGCTGTATCAGGCACGCCTGCTCTCCGCGGATCTTGTACCCTCGTTTTCGGCGAACGCTTCCGCCGCCGCGTCCCACAACATCGACAACGGCAACGCCGCGCGCTCGTACCAGACCGAATTCGGGGTGAGCTACGAGGTCGACCTGTGGCAGAAGCTCCGCAACGCCGCCAACGCGCAGGAATGGGAATACAAGGCCACGATGGAAGACCGGGAAGCCGCACGGCTGGCCCTCGTCAACAGCGTGGCGGACACCTATTTCGAGCTGAAATACCTTGACGAATCCATCAAGGTCATGGACGCCAGCGTCAAGCGCTACCAGGAGCTGCTCCGCCTCATTGAAGCCAAGTACGAATTCGGCAAGGTGGCTTCCGTGGAGCCCCTGCAGGCGCAGCAATCCCTGCTTTCAGCCCGCAACAGCCTGCTTGATCTGCAAGATCGGCAGAATGTGGCCCGCCAGACGCTCCGGGATTTGCTCAATATCCGCCCCGGTGAGAACCCGGCCATCGGCAATGCCGACCTGATGTCCTACCCCACGGTCGGGGTGGATCTCGACGTGCCCGTGGCGGCCCTCTCCGCGCGTCCGGACATCCGGGCCTCGGAAGCCCGCCTGCAAAGCGCCTTCAAGACGCTTGAGTCGGACCGCGCAAGCTGGTACCCGACGATCTCCATCGGCTCGACGCTCGGCACCTCATCCTCAACCTCAAGCAAGGTCTTTGACCTGCCCCTGCTCGCGGGTACGGTGCGCGTCAGCTTCCCGTTCCTGCAATGGAACACCATCCGCTGGAACATCAAGATTTCCGAAGCGGATTTCGAATCGGCGAAACTGGATTTCACGCAGGCCGTAACGTCGGCGCTGAACGAGGTGGACTCTGCCTATTTCAGTTACGCCAACGCGCAGCGCTCGCTGGAAAACACCCTGTCGAAACACCAGAAGGACGTGCGCATCGGAGAGTACTACCAGACCCGCTACGATCTCGGTGCCGCCGAGCTCAAGGATTATCTGGACGCCCTGAATACGGCGGACAACTCCATGCTTTCGGCGCTGGAAGCGAAATACCGGGTCATCCGGTACGAGAACCAGATCTACAAAGCGATGGGCGGGCGTTACGAACGCATCTTGCCGCCGTCTGGCGGAAAGGCTACACAGGGGCACACGTCCACCAATGGAGAAACACATGTTCCAAGTCAAAGAAATCAATAAGGCGCCGTTTGAGGACGCCGAACGGGTCTTCGAAACCAACCACCCCGAGCTGCGCTATGCCGTGGCTTCGCAACGCGCCGTGGGCTTTTATGAGTCGCTGAAGGACTATAACGAAAACGCCTCCCTCTGGGTCGCCTGGTTCGAGGGCGAGAAACCCGCCGATCTCGCGGCATTCATCCAACAGGAGATCGAAAAGGCCGAGGCGTCGGTGGAAGAGTAACCCCCATCCTCTTTGAACAGGTATAAAAAATTGGGGGTAGGGAAATTTTTCTGAAAGAAATTTCCCTTCCCCCAATTTATAGAGTCGGCTTGCGCCCGTCTCTCCCTCTCCAAAAACGTCCGCGCCTGTCGAAACCTCGTTGACGGTTTTCCCCATTACCAACATGCGCAAACTCAAAACACACCCGCACATGGGAGCGTTTATGCCTACCCGAGACGAATTGTTCGCGTACGTAAAGGCCACATTCGGCACGGAACCGGACTACCCGTGGCCTCAAGAGCCGGAATATGCCGTATTGAGACATGCGGATAACGGGAAATGGTACGGCATTGTGATGAGCGTGCCCCTATCCAAGCTGGGGCTGCCTGGGAAAGGAAACGTCGAAATCATCAATGTGAAGAGTGCCCAAGTGCTGGACATGCTGCTATACGGCGATCCGGGGATCCTGCCCGCGTACCATATGAACAAGAAGCACTGGATCACGATCCTTCTGGAAAGCGGCTTCGCCGAAAAGGAACTCCGCGATCTGCTCATGGAAAGCTATCGTTTTACTCAAAGACGTAAAAAACGGGTTCCCAGCGAACAGCTTTCCAGCCGTTCAGAACCGTTGGAAAAATGAAGGGGAAACGGAAAGGAAGAGCCCAAAAACGGGCGGAAACGTCTCTAACCGCCGAGCGCTGTTGCGGATATTCCTAGCCTGCGACGGCAGCGCGGTTCCCTTCCTAAAGGCTTCTTCCTCCTCAGCCTCTCTCCCGCAAACACTCGCAAGGCACGGGAACGGGCTTCCATTTGCCGTCCATGCCCTCCGGCGGAAAGGCTATCT
>ERZ827488.3076-NODE-3076-length-14288-cov-3.512682_pt1 | contig 14288 bp, 12 predicted proteins | sample MGYA00519771_ERZ827488 | MGnify/ENA primary metagenome ERZ827488 (study PRJEB31778, sample SAMEA3449323) | human gut metagenome | biome: human gut; feature: human-associated habitat; material: faeces | place: United Kingdom | collected 2010/2012 ...
GCGCTGGACAACGGGGTCTACTACGCCCACTTCCTGATTCTGGGCGGGTACGGCGACACGCGGGAGCATGTGCGCGAAACGATCGAAAATTCGCGCCGGCTGGAATACACCGTCATGTTCCCCTATGCGGGCATGCGCATCTATCCGCACACCCGGCTGGCGGAGCTGGCCGCACGCGAAGGCGTCATCGGCCCGGACGACGACCTGCTGGCGCCGGCCTATTACATCGCCCCGGACTTCGACTTGGAAGAGGCCCGCAGCGCAGCCGCCGCGACGGGCAAGGCGTGGGTTTTCCCCGACGACCCGCAGAGCGCGCTGGTCGATACGCTGCGGCTGAAACGAAATAAAAAAGGACCTTTATGGGAGTACCTGAGAAAGCCCTGATTGCAGCGGACGAAATAGTGGAATACATTCCGCAGCGGCCGCCGATCGTCATGGCGGATGCCTTCTACGGCATCGGCGAAGACGGATGCGCCCGCAGCGGGCTGACCGTATGCGAAGACAACATCTTCGTCGAAGAGGGCGCGCTCAGCGAGTGCGGCCTGATCGAGCATATCGCCCAGTCGGCCGCCCTGCGCGCAGGCTACATGGACCGCAGCCGCGGCGAAAAGGTGCGGCTGGGATATATCGGGGCCGTGAACGACCTGAAAGTCCACGCACTGCCCCCGGTCGGCAGCCGGCTCGTCACGACGATCGCCGTCGAACAGGCGGTAATGAACGTAACCCTGCTTTCGGCACGGACCGAATGCGGCGTAAAGCCCGTCGCCGAGTGCCGGATGAAAATATACATGGAAGAGTGATGGTACGCAGAAAAACAGCCGAGGCGAGTCTGGTCGGCAAGACGTCGCTGCGCGTAAGGTTCAGCGAGGTGGACTCGATGCAGATCGTGTGGCACGGCGAATACGTGCGCTATTTCGAGGACGGACGCGAGGCCTTCGGGCGCGAATTCGCGGGGCTGGGCTACATGGACATCCATGCCAGCGGATACACCGCGCCGATCGTCGAACTGCAGCTGCAATACAAAAAGCCGCTGCGCGTAAACGACACGGCCGTGGTCGAGACCCGCTATATCGCCACCGAAGCGGCGAAAATCTGTTTCGAATACACGATCCGCAGCGGCACCGACGGCGAAATCGTCGCCGAGGGAAGCTCGACGCAGGTGTTTCTCGACGCCCGCGGCGAGCTGCAGCTGCTCGCGCCGGAGTTCTACCGCAAATGGAAGGAGAGATGGGACGTGAAGTAGCGGTCTGGTGGGGACCTGACAGCATCCTGTCAGCGCTCGGATTCGGCACGCGGGAGAATATGGAGGCCGTGCGCGCCGGGAGGACGAATCTCTCGGCATGGCACGACGGCACGCCCGTCTGCCAGATCGACCCGGAACGGTTTGCGCAGCTGACGGCGGAGCGGGCAGTGGCGGAATACACGCCCGCGGAACGACTGGCGCTGCTGACGCTCGGCGAGGTGATCGCCCGATCGGGCGTGTCGCCCGCGAACGAACGGACGCTCGTCCTGCTCTCCACGACCAAAGGCAACATCGGCCTGCTGAACGGCGATCCGGCGAAATGCGACCTGAACGACACGGCGGAGGTCGTCGGAAGGCATTTCGGGGCGGCGAACCGGCCGCTGGTGATCTCGAACGCCTGCATTTCGGGCGTGTCGGCCATCGTCGTCGCGTCGCGGCTGATCCGCAGCGGCGAGTACGACCATGTCTTCGTCGCGGGATTCGACCTGCTGTGCGATTTCATCGTCAGCGGATTCAACGCCTTCAAATCGGTAAGTCCCGCGCTCTGCCGCCCCTACGACGCGGCGCGCGACGGGCTGACGCTGGGCGAAGCCGGCGGCGCGGTGCTGCTCACGACCGACCGAGAGCTTTCGGCCACGGGCATCACCGTGGCGGGAGGCGGCATCTCCAACGACGCGAACCACATATCGGCTCCGTCGCGCACGGGCGACGGACTCGCGTTCGCAATCGGCGCAGCGCTCCGCGAAGCGTCGCTCGGCGCCGCAGCGATCGGCATGGTCAATCCCCACGGCACGGCGACGCTCTACAACGACGAGATGGAGAGCCGGGCGCTGCATCTCGCAGGACTGTGCGGCACGCCCTGCAACTCGCTGAAACCCTATTTCGGGCATACGCTCGGCGCTTCGGGCGTCATCGAAAGCATCGTCACGGTGCACGGACTGGCCGAAGGGAGCGTCTTCGGCGTCAAAGGCTATGCGGAGTGCGGGGTGCCCTATCCGCTGAACATAAGCGCCGAACACCGCACGACCCGGACGGACGCCGCGCTGAAAACGGCATCGGGATTCGGCGGCTGCAACGCCGCGGCGGTATTCCGGCGCGGGACGGGCCGGAACGCATACGGCACGGAGGAGACGGGCAGCACGGACGAGAATGCCGCGGCGGAGCGAAGCGACGTTTTCGGCGGACGATACTGCGACGGAGAAAATCCCGCCCGTCAGGACGGGACAAACGGCGCCGAAACCGACCGGGACGACGCACAGAACAAACGCAGGCAGGAAACAGCCGGCGGACAACCCGGATTCACCGGAGCGGACGAAAGCAGCGCCGCAGCGAACGTCGGACAGAAAGAGTGCGCCGCAGCGAACGGAAACAACGTCATAACAAACGCCGGGCAGGCAGGCTGCAGCGAGACCGAACGGATACACGCCGCCCGCGACACGGCGCACGTGGCCATAACGCGGCATCCGGAGGTGCCGTTCGGCGTCTTCATCCGCGAGAGATACCGCGCGCTGGCAGACCCGAACATGAAGTTTTCGAAGATGGACGACCTCTGCAAGCTGGCCTACGTCGCATCGTGCGAACTGCTGGCCGGGCGACGGCCCGACTGCCCGGCCGAGCGGATCGGCGTGGTGCTGGCCAACCGCAGCGCATCGCTCGACAGCGACATGCGCCATCAGGCCGTCATCGACGCCGACGACGGGGGCGGGGCCTCTCCGGCGGTGTTCGTCTACACGCTCCCGAACATCATGCTGGGGCAGATCGCGATCAAGCACGGGCTGAAAGGCGAAAGCACTTTTTTTGCGTTCCCCGACAAAAGCTGTAACTTTATCCGGAAATACGCCGAAGGACTGATCGCCCAAGGACGCATGGACGCCGTCGTGTGGGGCTGGTGCGAACTCTGCGGCGGGGAGTACGACTGTGAACTGACATTAACCGAAAAACTCGAATAGATACGATGGAAAATCTGGAACTGCAACTCAAACAGCAGATTATCGAAGCGCTGAATCTGGAGGAGATCACCGCCGAAGAGATCGCCACCGACGCGCCGCTGTTCGGCGAAGGACTCGGACTGGATTCGATCGACGCCCTCGAAATCACGCTCCTGCTCGAAAAACACTACGGCATCCGGCTGGCCAACCCGGCCGAAGCCAAACCGATATTCCACTCGGTCGCCACGCTGGCCGACTATATCCGTAAAAACCGCAAATGAACATAGCCGTCCGGGGCATAGGGATCATCTCGGCACTCGGCAACGGGGCCGGGGAGACGCTGGCGGCCCTGCGGGCCGGACGCAGCGGGATCGGGAAGCTGACGCTTTTCCGTTCGGCCGTTGACGTGCCCGTCGGCGAGGTCCGGCACGACAACCGGGCGCTCGGCGAACTACTCGGCATCCCGGCGCGCGAGACCCCTTCGCGCACGGCCCTGCTGGGGATGATCGCCGCGGCGCAGGCCGTGGCCGATGCGGCGATTCCCGCCGCGGCGCGCGTGGCACTCGTTTCGGGGACCTCGGTCGGCGGCATGGACCTCACGGAGAATTTCTACCGCGCTTTCAGGTCGGACAACGGCAGAGGACGCCTGCGCTCAGTGGCGGGGCACGACTGCGCCGACAGCACCCGCCGGATCGCGGAGTACTGCGGCATCACGGGTTACACGGCGACCGTCAGCACGGCCTGCTCGTCGGCCGCGAACGCCGTCATCACCGGCGCGCTGCTGCTCGAAAACGACATGGCCGACTACGTGGTAGCCGGAGGCACCGACGCGCTGTGCCGCTTCACGCTCAACGGATTCAACTCGCTCTCGATTCTCGACCGAAATCGGTGCCGCCCGTTCGACGCCACGCGCGCAGGGCTGAATCTGGGCGAAGGGGCGGGATATGTCGTCCTTGCGCGCGAAGCGCCGGGCATGCGCTCCTACTGCCGCCTTGCGGGGTATGCCAACGCCAACGACGCCCACCACCAGACCGCTTCGTCCGAGACGGGCGAGGGGGCGTACCGCGCCATGGCCGAAGCGCTGGCCCGGAGCGGGCTGGAGCGCGTGGACTACATCAACGCACACGGCACGGCGACGCCGAACAACGACCTGACCGAAGGCACCGCCCTGCGGCGGCTGTTCGGCGAGCAGGTGCCGCCGTTCAGTTCGACGAAGGGCTTCACCGGGCACGCGCTGGCCGCGGCCGGCGGCATCGAAGCCGTGCTGTCAGCGCTGGCCATCGAACACGGACTGCGCTACGGCAATCCCGGATTCGCGGAGCCGATTCCGGAGCTGGGGCTGCGGCCCGTCGCGGAGACGGAATCCGCAGCCGTAAATTCGGTGCTGTCCAATTCGTTCGGGTTCGGCGGAAACTGTTCCACTCTGATATTCGCAAAATGAAGGCATACGTCAATTGCATAACATCGGGCGCGGAGCTGCGCAGCGACATCAAGGTCCTGATTCCCGAAATGAATCTGCGGCGGCGGATGAGCCGCGTCGTGAAGTCGGGCGTGGCCGCCGGCATCGAATCGCTGCTGGAATTCGGCGCACGGGCGCCGATCGACGCGATAATCACCGCGACGGGACTGGGATGCATCGCTGACAGCGAGAAATTCCTCGACGGGCTGATCGCAGGCGATGAGACGATGCTCAACCCCACGCCGTTCATCCAGTCGACCTTCAACACGGTCGGCGCGCAGATCGCCCTGCTGCGCGGACTGCACTGTTACAACACCACCTACGCCCACCGCTGGACGAGTTTCGAAAACGCGCTTACGGACGCCGCACTGCGCATCGGCGCGGGCTGGTCGCGGGCCGTGCTGGTCGGCGCATTCGACGAGACGACGCCCTCGGTCGAGAAGGTTCTGCGGCGGCTCCGCGTCGCGCAGGAGGGGAGATGGGGCGAATCGTCGGTATTCTTCGTGCTGACGGCCGAGCGGTTCGACTGTTCGGTCGCCGAAATCACGGGAATCCGCATTCCGGCCGGGACTCCGGCGGCGGACCGCGGATATCCGGCGGGCGGAGAAACAAACGGAGAGACGGGCGGAGAAGAGAAGTCCCGCGCCGAAGCCCCCTCCGGAAAGGCATACGGAAACGAAAACGCCTGCGTCGGGGAATCCGGCGCGGAAGCGTCCGAAGGCCGGGCGATACGGGCTTCGCAAACCGGCGTCAAGCCGCATTTTACAGCGATCGCCGAGGTATTCCGGCAGGCGGTCGCGGAGAACGCCGGGCATAAGATCACGCTTTACAACGACTTTTCGGGCCGCACCGAATCGGCCATGGAACTGACATGTATGTAGCCGCCGTCATAATCGCCGCGGGATTCGTCCTGTTCTACTGCTCCTACCAGATACGGCTGGGGGCGTACGTCCGTACGCTGTGCCGCAACCGGGCCGCGGGACGGGTCGTCGCGCTGACGTTCGACGACGGACCGGACCCGGAGATGACGCCCCGCGTGCTGGACCAGCTCCGGGAGAGGGGCGTAAGGGCGACGTTCTTCCTCGTCGGCGCCAAGGCCGAGCGGCATCCGGAACTGGTGCGCCGCATCGCCGCCGAAGGACACGACACAGGCATACACACTTGGGAGCACGCAGCCGGGTTCCCGATGCGGAGCAGCCGGGCGATGACGGCCGACATCCTGCGGTGCAGGGAGTCGCTCCGGCGGATCGCCGGCGTGGAGACGCACCTTTTCCGGCCGCCGTTCGGAGTCACCAACCCGATGGTGGCGCGGGCCGTGAAGCGGACGCAGAGCCGCTGCATCGGGTGGAGCGTCCGCTCGTTCGACACGCTTCTGCACCGCAGCCGCGAAGCCGTGGCGGAGCGCATAGCCCGCCGGCTGGGCGACGGCAAGGTGATCCTGCTGCACGACGACCGTCCCGGTGCGGATCGGCTGCTAAGGCTGGTTCTCGACGACCTGAAGCGGCGCGGCTACGGCACGGCGACCGTATGCGAACTGTTTAAAATCGAAAAACCATGAAAATAACCTCCCTGCTAATTCCCCTCGCGCTGCTGTCGGCGCTGACGGCCCAAGGACAGCTGCCCGACTCGTTCCGGAAGCGGCTCGCCCAAGCCAGCCGTGAGAACAAGACCATTCAGTGCGACTTCACGCAGCACCGGCAGGTGCGCCGGATGAAGGGCGAAATCGAGCTAAAAGGCCGTTTCTACTACGACAACGCCAAAGCCATGGCGCTCGAATACACCGTGCCTGCGGGCGACAAGGTCATCATCCGCGACGACCGCATCATCCTCAGAACCGCCGGGCAGGTGACCGAAACGGCCACCTCGGCCAATCCCATGCTGCAGCAGGTCGCGCTGATGATCCGCGCCAGCATGACGGGCGACCTCTCGCAGTTCGGCGAGGGGTGGCAGATCGGCTACGACGAAACGGAGGGCGCGGGGACCGTACGGATGGTACCCCTGTCGCGCCGCGCCCGCAAATACATCGACTCGATCACGCTCCGCTTCGACTTGGAGAACATGACGCTCGACCGGATGGAGCTGAACGAAACCGAAGGCGGACATTCGGTCTACGAGTTCCGCGACAAACGATTCAACCTCGCGGTCGATCCCGCGAAATTCAACCCCTGACCTCCGATCCCGACTCAGATGCAGAAACTCTTCAGCGACATAGACAACTACCTCTCGGCAGAGGACCGGCTCGCGTTCCGGGTCCGGCTCGATGCGGCGCATCCGGTCTACGCAGGGCACTTCCCCGGCAACCCCGTGCTGCCGGGCGTCTGCACGCTGCAGATCGTCCGGGAGTGTCTGGAGCGCGGCACGGGACGCAGGCACCGCTTCACGGCGATCCGCGAATGCAAGTTCCTCGGCATGATCGTTCCGCAGGCGGACACTCTGCTCGACATAGACATCCGCCTCGCAGACGACGGCACGGCGGCGAAAAAAGTGACCTGCGTCGTCACGAACAACGAAAAAACGGTCCTCAAACTCAAGGCGACCGCCACCCCCGAACCATGAACGACCGGAACGACATACTGGCGGTGATCCCGACCTACAACAACGAAAAAACCGTCGCCCGCGTGATCGCCGACGTGCGCCGCTACTGCGCGCACGTGCTGGTCGTAAACGACGGCTCGACCGATTCGACGGCGCAGATACTGGCCGCCGAGGGCGTCGGGACCATCTCCTACGCCCCGAACCGCGGCAAAGGGTACGCCATACGCCGGGCACTGCGCTATGCCGAAGAACACGGCTACCGCTACATGATAACGATCGACTCGGACGGACAGCACTTCGCGTCGGACATCCCGAAGTTCGTCGAAGAGATCGAAAAGACGCCCGACGCGCTGCTGGTAGGCGCCCGGAACCTCCGCTCGGACAACATGCCGGGCAAGAACACCTTCGCCAACAAATTCTCGAACTTCTGGTTCCGCGTCGAGACCGGCATGCGGCTCGACGACACCCAGTCGGGATTCCGGCTCTATCCCGTACGGCGGATGAAGGGCATGCGGTTCCTGACGCGCCGCTACGAATTCGAAGTCGAGGTGCTGGTGCGGGCCGCATGGCGGGGAATCGCCGTGCGCAACATCCCCGTCAACGTCTTCTACCCCGAAAAGGACGAACGCGTAACGCACTTCCGGCCGGGCAAGGATTTCACGCGCATCAGCATCCTCAACACGTTCCTCGTGCTGGGCGCCCTGCTGTTCTACTATCCGTGGCGGTTCCTGCGCTCGCTCACCAAAGAGAATATCCGGCGTTTCGTGGCGGACAACATCACCCGTTCGCGGGATTCGAATCCGCAGCTGGCCGCTTCGATCGGGCTGGGGATCTTCTTCGGCATCGCCCCGCTGTGGGGCTACCAAATGATCGCGGCGGGGGTTACGGCCCACTTCACACGGCTCAACAAGGCCGTGGCGATACTCAGCTCGAACATCAGCATCCCGCCGATGATCCCCTTCATCCTCTACGGCAGCTACTGGACCGGCGCGCAGGTACTGCGGCGCGCAATGCCGCTGTCGCTGTCGGACATCACGCTCGAAAGGGCCGCCGCCGACATGTTCCAGTACGTCGTGGGCAGTTTCGTCATGGCCGCCGTATGCGCGGTCGCGGCCGCGGCGGTCAGCTACGCCCTGCTCGTCTTCTGTAAACGCACGCCCCGCCATGAATAAGTTCTTCATCGCCCTGTACGACTTCTTCGAATCCCGCCGCACGCTGCTCTATGCGCTGCTGGGAGTGCTGGTCGTGGCGATGGCCTCAGCCGCATTGCGGCTGCGGTTCAGCGAGAACATCACCGGATTCTTCCCCGACGGGGAGCGGAAGGCGGCCGCGGCGTTCTCGAACCTGAAGATCAAGGACAAGATCGCCGTGATGATAAATGCCGGCGAGGATGCGGCCGACAAGACCGACGAGATGATGGCCTGCGCCGATTCGCTGGCGGCGCGGCTCAACGCCGACACGCTCTTCAGGCGTTATGCCGAAGTCGAAGCGACCTTCGGCAGCGAACTGGCGGACGGCATGCGGTCGTTCCTGCAGGGCAACCTGCCGCTGCTGCTTTCGGAAGCGGATTACGCCCGCATGGACACGCTCGTCACCCCGCGGGGCATCGCGCAGGCGATGGAGGGCAACTACCGCCGCCTGCTGTCGCCCGTCGGGGGATTTATCGACGAATATATCTACGACGATCCGCTGGGGCTGTCGTTCGGCGCGCTGGGCAAGCTGCAGGAGCTGAACATCGGAGGCAACTACACGCTCTGCGACGACTACCTCTTCTCGAAGGACATGACCACGCTGCTGGTCTTCATATCACCGCACTACCAGAGCGGCGACACGGGCGTCGGCGACCGGCTGATCGAGCGGATCGAGTCGGCGCTGGAGGGGCTGAACGCCGAATACGCCGCCGCAGGAATCACGGCGGACTATTACGGCGGACCCGCCGTGGCGGCCTACAACGCCCGCCAGATCAAGCGCGACATGATGCTGACGCTCAACATCGCCATCCTGATCATCGTGGCGTTCATCACCCTCTCGTTCCGCAACAAGTTCGCGGTCCTGCTGGCCCTGATTCCCGTGGCGCTCGGCGCGCTGTTCGCGCTGGCGATCATGTCGCTGACGTGCCATACGATTTCGTCGATCGCCGTAGGTGCGGGGACCGTCGTAATGGGCATCGCGCTGAGCTATTCGATCCACATACTCTGCCATGCGAACCACTGCCACGACCCGCGGCAGATCATCCGCGATCTGGCCTATCCGCTGACCATCGGCAGCATAACGACCATCGGCGCCTTCGCGGGACTGCTCTTCACCGATTCGCAGCTGCTGCGCGACTTCGGGCTGTTCGCATCGCTGACGCTGGTCGGAACGACGCTTTTCAGTCTGGTGCTGCTTCCCCACCTGATCCGTAAGGAGAAACGCGGGGGGGGGTCCGCCGTGCTGGAACGGGTGGAGCGGCTCACGGGAATGCGTCCCGACCGGAACCGCCCGCTGGTGGCGGCGATTCTGCTGCTCACGTTCATATGTCTCTTCTTCTTCAACCGCATCGGCTTCGACAGCGACATGATGCACCTGAACTACGACCCGCCCCGGCTGGCCGCCGCGCAGCAGCGGCTGAGCAGGCTGACCGACGAAGACGGCGAACGGTCGAAGGTGCTCTTCATTACCACGGCCGACACGCCGGGCGAAGCCGTCGCGAGCTACCTGCGCATGGGCCGGCGGCTCGACTCGCTCAAACAGGCCGGGAAAATCGACTCCCACGCCGGCATCGCATCGTTCGTGGTGGACAGCGCCGAACAGCAGCGGCGGCTGGAGCGGTGGCGCCGGTTCTGGACTCCGCAGCGGCGGGAAGCGGTGCGCGCGGGGATACGGGAGGCGGAAAAACGCTACGGCTTCGCCGACGGCGCGTTCGACGGCGCGCTGAAGCTGGCCGAAAAGGAGTACGCCCCGCTCGACTACGCATCCGCGGCGGCGCGCGAGGTATTCCGCGAGTGGATCGACGGGCAGGAGAAGTCCCCCATCTTCCTGAGCCACGTGACGCTGGCCGACAGCTGCAAGCACGAGGTATACGCGGCGTTCTCGGCGACGGACGACATCGTAGCCGCCGACCGGGCGTTCTACGCCGGGAAAATGGCGCGGAGCGTGAACCACAACTTCTACCTGATACTCTCGATCTCGTCGATACTGGTCACTGCGGCGCTGTTCCTCTGCTACGGCCGGATCGAACTGACGCTCATGTCGCTGCTGCCGATGGCCGTCGGGTGGGTCATCATCCTCGGACTGATGGCCATGCTGGGCATCGAGTTCAACATCGTGACGATCATCCTCTCGACCTTCATATTCGGCATCGGCGACGACTTCAGCATCTTCATCATGGACGGACTGCTGAGCGAATACAAAACCGGGCGCAGGATGCTCGACACGCACAAGACGGCCATCTTCTTCTCGGCCTTCACGGTCGTCGTGGGACTCGGAGCGCTGATCTTCGCGCGGCATCCGGCGCTCCATTCGCTGGCACTGATCTCGCTCTTCGGCATCGTCGCCGTGGTGCTGGTATCCTACACCGTACAGCCCGTGCTGTTCCGGATGCTCGTCTCGTCGCAGACCGAAAAAGGCGGCGCACCCTACACGCTGGGCAGCCTCATCAACACCCTCTACGCATTCGGGCTGTTCGTGACGGGATGCCAGCTGCTGCAGGCGCTGATCTTCACGCTCTGGCCGTTGCCGATGGCGCGACGCCGCAAGCAGCGCATCGTGCAGTGGTCGATCCACCATATGACGCGGGGATTCCTGCGGGCGATGGTCACCACCAAAACCATACGCCTGAACGACACGGGCGAAACGTTCGCCGAACCGGCGGTGGTGATCGCCAACCACCAGTCGTTCATCGACATCCTCGTACTGCTGAGCATCTGCCCCAAGGCGGTGATGGTGACCAACGGCTGGGTGTGGCGTTCGCCGGTCTTCGGGCGCATCGTCCGCTATCTGGGCTTCTACCACGCCGCGGACGGGTACGAACGCCTCGCTCCCGCGCTCGCGCAGAAGGTCGCAGAGGGTTACAGCGTCATCGTCTTCCCCGAAGGCACGCGCTCGGCCGACGGCAGGATCAAGCGTTTCCACAAGGGCGCTTTCTACCTCGCGGCGGAGTTAGGACTGGACATCCTGCCGATATGCCTCTACGGCAACGGCATGATCTCGTCCAAACGCCAGCCCATCTACATCAAGCACGGACTGGTCGTAAGCCGCATACTGCCGCGCACGGCCTGCGGCGACCCCGCGGACTACTCCGCGCAGGCCAAGTCCGCATGCCGCCAGATGCGCCGCGAGTACCGCAAACTCTACGAGACCTACAACCGGCCCTGCAACCCCTATTTCCGCGACATGCTCATCAAAAGCTACACCTACAAAGGCCCCGTGCTGGAGTGGTACATGCGGGTCAAGATACGGCTGGAGAAGTGCTACACGCTCTTCGACCGCATCGTGCCGCGCGAAGGGACCGTCGTGGACCTCGGCTGCGGATACGGACCGCTGAGCTACATGCTCGCCATGCTCTCGGACCGCCGCCGCATCGTGGGCGTGGATTACGACGCGGAGAAGATCGAAACGGCGCGGCACAGCTTCCTGCGGCGGCCCGAAACGGAGTTCGTCCACGCCGACCTGCGCACGGCGGAGCTGCCCGAAGCCGATGCGTTCCTGCTGCTCGACGTACTGCACTACATGCAGCCCGAAGAGCAGCGCGGGCTGATCGAACGCTGTGCGGCGCGGCTCAAGGCGGGCGGGCGGATCATCATCCGCGACGGCGACGCGGGGAAGGCCGAACGGCACAAGACCACGGCCATGACCGAAGTGTGGTCCACGAAGATCGTCGGATTCAACAAGACAGACGGCGAGCTGCACTTCACCTCGACGCCGGAACTGCAGCAGACGGCCCGCAGGCTGGGGCTGGAGATCCACGCGGCGCACACGGACGCGCACACGTCAAATACGGTTTACATACTGACCCGACCGGAATAAGATGCAGGAGGAGTTCGACATAATCGTCATCGGCAGCGGGCTGGGCGGACTGGAATGCGGCGTCATGCTGAGCCGCGAAGGGATGGGCGTCTGCATAGTCGAACAGGCGGCGGTCCCCGGCGGCTGCCTGCAGTCGTTCCGCCGCCGCGGCCATTCCATCGACACGGGGATGCACTACGTGGGCAGCATGCAGCAGGGCGGCATCATGCGCCGCTATTTCGACTATTTCGGCATCGGGGATTCGCTCGAAATACGGCCGCTCGACGAAGCGTTCGACATCGTATCGCCGGGCGGAGCCGGAGAGTTCGCCTACATGCACGGCTACGACGAATTCCGGCGGCACCTGACCTCCCTCTTCCCGCGCGAAGCGGCGGGAATCGCCCGCTACTGCGACAAAATCAGGGAGATAGGAGACAGCATAGGCGTTGAAGTGCACCGTTCGGGACGGCTGTCGTCCGGCGGGGTGAAATACCTCGGTGCATCGGCGGCGGAGTTCATCGGCGAATGCGTCGCAGACCCGCTGCTGCGCAGCGTTCTGGCCGGGACCAATCCCCTCTACGGCGGCGTGCGGGAGAGTTCCCCGCTCTACCACCACGCCATGATAAACCATTCGAACATCGAAGGCGCCTGCCGTTTCGCCGGCGGGACGCAGCATATCGCCGACGCGCTGGCGGCCAGAATCCGCGAGCACGGCGGCACGATCCTCACCGGATGCCGGGCAAGCGCGCTCCATACCGAAGGCAGACGCATCACGGGCGTGGAACTCGCCGACGGCAGGATACTGCGGGCGAAGAGCGTCATTTCGGCCATCCATCCCGCGGCGACGTTCGGCCTGATCGGGCCGACGCCAGTACTCCGCCGCGCGTTCCGCGACCGGATGGCCGACATGCCGGGCACGTACGGCCTTTTCTCGGTGTATCTGCTGCTCCGGCCGCAAAGTTTTCCCTATATCAACCGCAACCTCTATTATTACGCCGAGGGCGGAGACGTCTGGGATACGCTCTTCGACACGGAGGCCATGCGCCCGAAAATGGTATTGTTCAGCGCGCAGCCGCCGTGCGCCGATCCGGCGTGGAGCGAGGTGGTGACGCTGATGGCCCCGATCGCCACCGACATCTGGTCGGCATGGAGCGGATCGGCGCCGGGCCGCCGTCCCGAAGCGTATACGGCCCTGAAAACGGCCGTCGCGGAGCATCTGACGGACTTCGTCTGCGAGCGGCTGCCCGGCCTGCGGGCGGCGATCGAACAGACGTACGCGGCCACGCCCCTCACCTACCGGCATTACACCGGAATCCCCCACGGGGCTGCCTACGGCCTGCAGAAAGACTGCCGCAACGTCATGGCGACCTGCATTCCCGTACGGACGAAATTCGAAAACCTGCTGCTCACGGGGCAGAACCTGACGGTTCACGGCGCGATCGGGGTAACGCTCTCGGCGGCGGCGACCTGCGCCGAGCTGCTGGGCACGGAATATCTGGCTAAAAAAATAGGCGACGCATGAAACGATTTCTCAAATACACGCTCATCACGCTCCTTGCGCTTCCGCTGCTGGCGGCGGCGTTCCTCTGGGGACTCTACCTCACGGCCGACATGGAGCCGCCCGCGATGACCGTAGACACGGCGGCCTACCGCGTCGCGGACCACGGCGGCTACACCTCGTGCCGCGGAAGTTTCCTGCGCCATAACAGATACGGTCTCTGGGAGCTTTACACGGCCGGGTCGCCCGAAGAGTCGGGAGCGGCGGCGGGAGCGCTCACGGCCGGGCTGATGCGCTATCAGGAGCAGGTTTTCGTGGACCAGATCCGCGAATTCATCCCTTCGGACGGTTACCTGAAGTTCCTGCGGGGCCTGATCGTGATCTTCAACCGCAATCTGGGACGGCACGTCCCCGAAGAGTACCGGCGCGAGATATACGCCCGGTCGCTCTACTGCTCGCACGACTTCGACGCCATAGGCACCCCTTACGAGCGTCAGCTCAACTACCATGCGGCGCACGACATCGGGCACGCCATGAGCCAGTACATGCTCGTCGGGTGCAGTTCGTTCGCGGCATGGGGCGGCATGAGCGCCGACGGGGAGCTGGTGGTCGGCCGCAATTTCGACTTCTACATGGGCG
>ERZ827488.3079-NODE-3079-length-14277-cov-3.097525_pt1 | contig 14277 bp, 18 predicted proteins | sample MGYA00519771_ERZ827488 | MGnify/ENA primary metagenome ERZ827488 (study PRJEB31778, sample SAMEA3449323) | human gut metagenome | biome: human gut; feature: human-associated habitat; material: faeces | place: United Kingdom | collected 2010/2012 ...
CTACACCATTTGAAAATGAAACTGAAAATGTTTCCAGATCTGCAACTGTTGTAGCAGATTCTTTGGCAGCTCCAAGCTTGAATTTATTATCTAAAACTGGAAATACATTGGTTTTCCCGGCAAACTTCTGAAGATTCATCTTCATGCTTTATTACCTTCTTTCTTCTCATAAATAAAATTTCCTTCAATCACCATTTCATAGATGCCGGCATCATCTGTACCAACATCCTGGACTGGATAAAGGGGTTGAAAAAACTTAATCGTTTCATTGTTTACAATTGCATCTCTCATAGTTCTTAACTTCTCAAGCAGCTCCACAGCAGCTTTTTCGGTCTCCCGTGGGGATTTGTTCCAATGGACAAGCAAAGTTACGTATTTCTCGCCGTAGCCTTCCAGAGAAGGACCTCCGAGAGCTGTGTGGTATACGTTCTGATGCTTGCTGTTGTATACCCCAACAGACTTATCTTCCTTGTCTGGAAGTTTTCCCATATACACGTGTTCCGCAATGCCAAGAGAATCGATATAATCTCTTACGTCTGCTAACATCATACGCCCGTCAACCTCCTATAGATTTCTTTGAATGCCTTAGCCGCGAAATCAGCTTCTTTACCACCCGGAAGCCAGTCTGTATACCATTTGCCACGTGCATTCGGATTCTCCCCTGTCTGGAAATGATATTCCGGATGAAAATACAGTCGGCGGGCATATGGTGTACTGGATACGATTGATACTTTTCCATGCTTGCTTTCTGACTTATCCAGGAATGTGCTTTCATTCTGTAGTGTTCCGGTATCTCGTGGAAATACCTGTTCTTGCACAACGTCTGTATGAAGTGCTTCTGCGGTCTGCTCTAAAGCAGTTATTTGTGCATCTGTCAGCTGTCGGATCTTTGGCAGATTCAGTTTTATCACTGAATTCACATTGATCAGATTGCTCATACCAGCATCACCTCAGTATAATTCACAGTTCCATCCGGATTCCTTGCCTTTGTTCCCTGTTCGATCCGTCTCTTCGCTCCGAAGATCAGAGCAGATCCACCAGAGATAACCGGCAGATCTGGACAGATGTCACCCGGAAACAACGCTGTGCCGGTAATCTGTATCAATTTCTTCTCTGCTGTCAGAACTGTTCTTGCTTTATCCTGGTAATTGCATTTTCCAGAATACTCAATTGTCGTAAGTGGCTCACCATATTCATTAAGGCCTTCTCTTTCGAAATTACAGGTAATATCCGTCTTGCAGAGCCTCTTCGGAACTAAACATGGATATCTCATGTGATCACCTCGCTAATCTGCAACATAAACCAGTCTGAGACAGTAATGTGTAGACATCTCTTTTCATAGCAACACCTTTATCAGTGAATACATTCCAGCTACTTCCAAACTGAGCAGATACACCATTGATACTGTACGATGACAGTACGCTGTTGATCTCATCTGCATTCTCATATTCGAAGTCCGTCTGCATACATACAACTTCTCTGATAACTTCCTGCTGAAAGTCTGTAAGAGAAGAAAATCCCCGGCCTACAATTCTATTGTAGGTCAGGGAATCAATGTGCCTGGATGCCACCTTAAGAGCTTTGGAGAGTTCTTCTTCAGGGACGATGCTGCCTTCATATTGATCCAGATAATACTCTGGTGTTACGTATGCTTTATAAGACATTCAATCACCCCTTATCAGGCGCCAACCTCTGCAGTGTCTACATCTACATAGATACTGTCAATCTTGCCATCACGGCCATTCGGGAACACAAATACATCAGAGAAGGATCTGTTCTGATACAGATATCCATCGCCTTTTGTATGTGCGCCGGGTGCAAAGTAATAGATACTGGAGATCTTCGGTACAGTCTTGCAGGTCTGTCCACAAGCAACGAGAACATTAATCTTGTGTGCACCTGTCACTGCTTCAACCCCGCTTGATGCTGCTACCTTCTTCAGCGGTTCAAATCCACCGCTTTCTGGTTCCCAATTGAACGCATCATAGAAACGTTCATCATCGATAACTTCCATGATCGGCACTCCATCAATGTCTGTCACTCTGGTTTCGATTCCCATACCGCCCTCTGCGATCTGAGTCATCTCGATCTTACGTGTAAACTCTGTGGACTGTTCCAGAGCATCCATGATCTGACTGGTTACATACATGATCAGAGAGCCAGTTGCTTTGTATCTTCTGAGTTTTCCTTTTGCAAGGATATCTTTCAGCATTCCAAATACTTTTGCCTTTGTGTATGTGGATGCTGCTGTGGATCCATGATAGCCTTCTGTTTTCTGAGCTGCCTGAGCAACTTTAGAGAAGAACAGCGCGTCTGTTTCCGGAACAACCCATGTCTGTTCAAATACACGGGAAATATTCTGAATAGATGCTGTAGCATTCGTTTCATCCACATCTGCTTTATCTACCATGAATTCAACGTCACGGTCATGTGTCAGTGTATACGGGATATCCTTCTGATCATAAGTTCCCGTGTTCCAGCCGCCTTTACGGTTATGATTTTTATAGCCAGATGTACTCATCTGTGTAAAATGGAATGTTTTTGCATCCAGCCATCTTACATTGCTGGTCACAAACGGAGAGGTCAGGGTTCCCTGCATCAGGATCTCGAGGAGTTCTGGACTCCACTGTTCTGCATAGTTTAAATTTGCCATTTATTATACCTTCTTTCTTTTTTGTGGTGTCCGAATCGGACACATTGATTAATTATTAAAACGATTCCAACGCTTTGTCGGTACTGCTGTCTGGTTTGTAGTTGTTGTCTGCTGTGGATGCTGTGCCGGATTCCCACCTGTTCCTACCTGTGTGAAACCGGTTTTACCATCCGTCTGCGGTTTCAGTGCCGGAACGTCTTCCAGTACTTTGTTTACTGCTGTTTTCAATGATTCCTCATTGATGTTTCCATCTTCTCCCATGACCTGGCTTAAATCTGCCATTTTGAGGATATATGGAATTGTCTTTGCTTCGATTCCCAAAGAAACAGCCATCATTGTAGCTGCACTCTCTACCTGTGCTGCCTGAACAGCTTTCTGAGATGCTGCAAGCTGTGCCTGTGCCTCTGTGATCTGATTCTGCATTCCGGCAACATCCGGCTGATTTGCTGCCTGCTGCTGTTTGAAGGATGCAATAGCCTGGTCCATCTGTTCTTTTGAAAGTCCCTGCTGTTTAAAGTAACCTTTCAGAACAGATTCTTCTGTTACAGTCTGTTTTCCTGCGATCAGACTGGCCAGCTTGTCGTAATCAAACTGTGGTGTCTGCTGTACTCCTGCCGGTGGTGTTCCACCATTTGCTGCTGAGCCACCTGCTCCCCCACCATCGCCAGATCCTCCTTCTGCAAATTTCTGCAGGTTCATTGGTACTTTGCATCTAAATCTCTTAAACATTTCTACATACTCCTTTACAGTTTTTTTATGTGCTGTCTGCACGAATACAGTTTTACGTGTGTCTCACAAAAACAGTTGATAACCCGGTGTCTCCGTGTAGTTTAATGCCTTCGGGCATAAAAATAAGACGCTTAACCCTGCGCCTCAATGGGAGATTCCGGATCACCGCCTTTCGAATCGATAACCTCTGCGATCTTCATTCTTACCAGGTACTCTGCTCTGTCCTTGGATACTGTTAATGTATCACCAACAGACCTGAGCTTCAGATCATTTTCCTTGTCATAGAAATCATGAATCACTCTGATCTTCACTATTTTCACCTCCCCTCGTTGCGCCGGCGTAAAATCAGTCATCACGAGTTACTTTAAATCCAAATTCCGGAAGGAAATTGATTTCATAGTGGTACTTATCCACAGATGCTCCAGAAATGTCTTCAACTACATACATTGTATAATCGTTCAAGTACACATAATCTTTCTGATATTTGTTCTCTGCTGTTTCAATGATTACTTCCAATTCATTTGCATTATTGTTTTTCAGCGCGAATGTTCCTGTCAGCTCCAGAAGAATGGTATCTGTCCTTGCATTCAGAACTGTGAGCTTTCGAGTTACATTGAAGTTATCTGCTTCTTTGGAGATGTTATAGCTTACCTGATTTGCTTCTGTACATCCGGTAGCTGTGATACAGATCAGAAGTACCAGTGCAATTACTGCTGCAATTTTCTTCTTCATGCTCTTATTCCTCCGCAAATTTCCAATCTTCCGCAAGCATATCTGCCTGGGAAGCAAGCCAACCCATCTGTACACCAGATGTTCCAACGAAAGCAATCGCCATATTGCCGATAGCATCATGTTCGCAATTCACAACTTCACCATTCGCTGTCTTGTAAGAAATACTGGTCGCAAGCTGAATATACTGTTTCTTGCCATTCCATCCTTTACGGCATACTTTCATTCCTCTTTTTAAATATTTAATTGCTTCTCCGAAGGAAAATGTTGCTTCTCCTCCAAGCTGAGGGCAATTGGTTTCATCTGCAATAATCCATTCATCAGAAAGGATATTCTGAAGTGTATATACAACGCTCTGTGTTTCTCGAATATCCATTTCCTGTCCGCCTTTTGTGTGTATGATGATTGTTTCTTTCTCTGGACTCCAATACCAATATCCTCCCCAGGATGGTAATTTTGCTTTACTTCCAGATCTCATTGCTTTTAACGCTTCTTCAAATTTCATGTTTCATATCCTCTCTTTCTTAAAATTATTGCATTTCTATGAATATTGTTGTAATATATCCATAAGATATCTTAACAGGGAGGAATGATACCTGACCCCCACATTTTGGGTTGGGCCATCATTTCTCCCTGTTTCTTTTATATATCTTTCTTATTTTTTCATCTTTGATTACAATGATTTTTTGTACAAACATAGTGTGTCTCGACCAATATATTTCTTCTATCTGCCTGGCAATCTCATTTTCATCCAGTGGACTTTTTGAAATATCAAGTATAAAATTTGGTGCTTGTCTCTTCTTTTTTGCGATTGCGTTATACACCAGATTTTTACTCGTTCCAGATAATTCTTTCAAATCAAACGCTTCGTCTCTAAATATGTAATCTGGAGTGGATATTCCCTGTGGATTCAATACCCTTGGAACCAAAGATATTTTCCCTCCAAGTTCCTCCTTCAGCAACTCAGCAATTCGTCGTTCCTTATCTGAATAATCCAACAAAACATTTTTTCCATCCACGGTAAATACAGAATCTTTGATTTTGTATTTATATATTTCTTCAACGTTATGAGAATTAGGTGTTGCTTTTTTCTTCCATTCATCCGTGACGTCTTCAAACCCTTGCATCCTTTCCAAATCTTTGAAGTCCGTATACTCTCGACTGTCCATACCACCAGTTCGCATCCGCACATGTTTCCACCGATTTTGCATCTTCTCATACTGTTTCTGGTTCTCTGGATCCAGTGAGAAATCTGCAAGTCTTCCAAATTTCTTTTCCTGACGTTCAGCATATTGCTGTTTAGCTTCCTGTTTCGCTGTATCTTCAATATCAGCAATCTCTTGCTTGTTATATTTCGGATCTACTTTCGTGATGCCCGGAAAATATGTAGTATGAGAATCTTTGCATCGGGGATGATAAAGCCCAGCTGCCACTGCTGAGGACATCAATGGATATTTACCATCTTTACTGCTGCCACCACTCCACACATCGTCAATCAGAATTTTTCCCACAAACGGAAGACACTTCGGGCACGGGGATCCTCGTTTGTTCATAATTACAAGATGTAACCCCCACTGTTGCCGCATTTCGCCTTCTCCTTGCAGGTAAGCTCTTTTACTTGCGGTCCGAATTGCCATGTCTGCATAATCAGAAAGCGTGTGTCGCGCTCCGTTAGCGTATTCAACACAATTCAGTCCCGCTGAAAGAAAATCCTTTGTTGCCATGTCCACGGCTTTCTCATACGTTCCTGCGCCGGTATTCGCATATACCTGAGCATTGTATATGATCTTACGGTACTGGTCATTTGCCATACGCAGAACTGCCGCTTCTGCTTTCTGCATATCTGCTGTGGTTGCCTGGATTAATGCGTCCAGCTTACGATCATTGACTTTGAAGAATTCAGCAGTACCGCCTTTAGTTATCTTCTTGGCAGGAAATCCATTCTTGATCTCCTCCAGGATCCTTTTCTCCTGGTTCATACCACCTTCAGATCTTGCAAGGCTGATCAGCGCTTCAATCTTTTTGTTGATGTCTTTAAACTGTTTGCCATATTTCTTCTGGTTGTCATGCTTGTACTTTTCCAGAGATTTCAGCATTTCTGCCTGCCACATGGACCAGTGTTTCTTTTCATCTGTCTCTTCCTGCTTGTGATTCTCGAAGTTCCTGATCATAGACGCGATTAGTTCATTTTCAATCGCTTCAAAAGCAGTACCGATGTCATATTGATCATTTATCTTTGCCATTTGACCATACCTTGAATCCCTGTGACTTAAACTGTCTCGTCAGTTCCTTCAGTTTTGTGATACTTTCACATTTGTCCCTCCGGAGCTCTGCGTAATCAGCTTTCTCTACCGCGTAAATACCCATCGGCACCTGCTCCTTTGCTATTTGAAGCATTCCCTGGTATTCCTTTCGGCTCATTCGGTACATTCTTGGTCCTACCTTTACCCGCATCACCTTCACCACCTTCCAGATCTACGCGGAAATTACCTGCATCCAGGTTAACTGCTGGTTCTTCCATGTCCTGTATTCCCTGCTCTGCCTTTAAACGGGCAACTTCCTCTTCCTTGCAATGATCATCCAGTGTATCGCCGTACAGTTCTTCTACGCACCGCTCAATACTCATAATGCCGCCCTGTTTAGCCTTGGCAACTGTTTCTACCTGGCTTTCAAATGACGGATTCGCATACTCTCCAAACGGAATATTGACCTTTACTTCTTCAATGCCCTTATTGTGCAAAATATTATCTGCATTGATACACATTGAAACAACTCCCGGAAGGGTTTCCTGCAGTGCCTTTACGATTGCATTTCTGGTATACAATGTAGTCTTTTCTTTTTCTCTCTGTGCTTCTGCATTATCCAGTTTCTTTACATCGATTCCCAATGTCGATGGGCTGATTACGCCCTGCAGGCACAGATCCAGAGCTGTTATATACGATGCCATGTAGCTGTCATGTGGAATAGTCGGCTGATCAGTGATGACCTGATTCTTCTGACCTTCTCGCATATCCCCGTCTGCTGCAAAGTAACGATTGTCGAATGGGTTCGGTTTTATCAGCATTCCTGTTTCCGGATCATGTGGCACCAGACATTCTGGAATATAGGTCTTTGCTCTGCCGGCTCTCAGTGCATCCATCCACTGTGACCATGTTTCATCCAGTGAATCATAGCTGTCGAGCTTGCCATCAAATATACTGCCGCCTCTGCCCTCATATCGGGCTGATTCATAGATCATGAATGGTTCTGCAAGCATGATTGATTCATCAAATGTGATATCTGTCAGATTTTCAGTTGCTTTGATAGACTTGATATCAACTAGCTTGTTATCCAGATACAGTTCATTGATGATGTAGCCATATCCATAACGCTCATTCAGGACGTACACTTTGCCCTTTTCTTTGTATGGTGTCTTGAATACAATCTCCCGGATCCGGTCTCTCTGGTAAACGAATTCAACTCTTTCGCCCGGATACCATTCCAGAATCGGATATTCACTAATCGTAGTATCTATAGCAACTTTAAAAGCGCCATCTCCGATAAACAGTGTTTCTTTGAGGGCGCTTTCAATCTTTTTATAAAACTTATTGTCTTCCTCAATCTCTTTCCACAACTGTTCCTGTGCCGGCTGTTCGAATTCAAATTCGTTCATGTCCGGGAGAACGGCAAAAGAAAGAGTTTTAACTGTCAGACCCGGAAGACCTGTATGGATCTTGCGCATATCCATGCCTGGTGTTGACTTGCTCGCCCAGAACTTATGCCTGTCTGCAAATTCTGCATTCTGCTGATAGATCTGCTCAAGCTCATTGCCGTCGCCTCTGTACCAGATACGATTCAGAATCGCATGTCCTTCAAAATCCATCATCTCATTAACCTGGAAGTTAAAGGGATTTGCCGGAAGAACATTCAACCAGCTCCTGACAGTCTTTTTTATGTTTTCATTTAATCTTTCCATCCATTTCACCTTTTCTGTTCCTCCACCTCAAATCCAATCATATTCCGGAATGGAATCCAGCCATACTGCTGCGAGTTGATCGTATGGTCGTTTTTATCTTCCGGAACGTCTTTCTCATCATCCCAGGAATATTTCTCCATCTCAGAGATATGATTGGTGCATGTATCTAAAACCAGATAGCAGTCCTGCTGGATCCAGCCAAGCTGAAGCTTGATCCTATCCAGTATTGTTACTTTCTTGTATGATTCCACGAAATTATAAAGACAGCTGTGCAGTCGCTTATACTTCCGCAATTCTGTGATTGTCGCTGCATCTGCACAGTCAACAAACGTATCTTTTGCGAATCCCCAGTCTTTGCGGCATCTTTCCAGAAACTCTATAAATTTTACTGCCGTATCTGACGGGGCAAGCGGCTGATCCAGATCTTTGTTGCTGTATACCTTCTCAGCAAGTGTGATCAGCTTCCTGTCTTCCGTAATCCCCTGGAACATCATTGCAATCGTGTCCGGGGACTTGGATGAGTATGAAGTATCGAGGCCGCAAGTAAACTTTTTAAATCTGATCTTGCCTGCTGCCATCTGGGACCTGACCCATTCCTCAGAAACAACATGCTTCTTTCTGAGGAAATTTGGAAATACCAGACCGGTTGCTTTTCCTCTCAGCCCCTCAATCTTGTTTTTCCAGATCTTTGTTCCCTTCGGAGTATTCTGTATGATTCTCTGTTTCTTTTCTTCCGGAAGACCGGCATTATCGTCAAAAGAAAAGAACCAATGTACCCATCCGGGTTTTGGTTCTTCTTTCAGCTCGTCTTTGATTTCCTGCGGTGTGCCGTCTTCCCATTCAGGAAGAGGTCTGCTGCAATTGATATATTCCTTGTACACGTCAAGGCTTGGATCATCAGGGTTAAGGGTTGCTATAAGATAATCACAGCGCATAGATGCTTCACGAACAAAATCAATATTCGCTGTATTGACCTCATCGATGTACAGACATCCATACTGACCGCCAAGTGCATCCTTCCACTTGCTCTTGTTTCCATAGCCAATCACGAAGATAATCTTGTCTCCGGAAGACGTATGAAACAGGATATGCGGCATCTTGTATTCTCCGGATCCATTGCCTTTGTATTCTGCCAATATTCCGAAATCATCCAAAATGCCAAGGTCTTTGTTGATGATATTCTTTTCTGCAGTTCCGGTGTCATCTGCTGCCAGGATATGCAGTTTCTTTGGTGATTCCGCAACCTTGCACATAAACTTAAACAGACCGACGGTTGTCTTGCCCGCTGCAGTCGTGCCTTCAAGGAACTCGACCGGTGCATCGCATCTTAGAAATGCTTTATATTTTTCCGAAAGTACCAGACGTTCAGTGCTCACTATCCACCACCACGCATCTGTTCCAGAATGTCATCAAGTTTCTTCTTTTCATCTTCCAATCCGGAAACCTCCAGTCTGTCCCTAAACATTCCAAGATGACGGCCAAGAAGCTCCAGTGCTTTTTCTTTATCATTCAATTTCAGTTCAATACCAAACTTGCCTTCTTTTATTCCGGCAATGGCTTTAATCTGCTGTTCTGTCAGTCCTGCCGTGTCTTTTATGATCACGCATCCGTCTTTTACCTCTGCAAAATCAGTCGCCCTGGCAAAAGCAATGGCTGCCAGCTCTTCTAGAACCCTGTCCTGTGTTATTTCTGTGCGTTTCTGGCGGTCCTGCATCCTTTTCTGGATATAATCTGCAACCTTGACATTTCTCAACATCCTGCTGCCGGCCTGAGCCGCTGTTTCATCCTTCTTTACAGACGGATATGCTACCTTGTAAGCCCTTGTGGCATTAAGATCTATCAGGTATTCATCTGCAAATATCTTCTGTTTTTTTGTCACTCAGACTCACCTTCTTTCTTTTATTCAGAAATACAGTCCTGCCAGCACCATACACGACAGCCGATTGCCGCCGTCAATCATGAAAGGAGGTGACCGCGTGTAAGAAAACGGCTGGTGCTGTGCACGCTGTACGAAAATTGGCATAGAAAAAGCAGCCCCGAAGGACTGCTTTTCGTGTCTGTTTTTTCTAATCGTATGTGGGTCAGGGCCGTTCAAGGCACCGCTTCCGGTATCGCTCGGCAGCCTCGGCAAAGGCTTTGCGCTCGGCGTCGGTTGGGTCCCGTGTTCCATCCAAAAGGCGGCACTGTTCATAGCTTTCCACCGCGCCGGTCAGCCTGTCCAGCAGCGCCTCCGGCGTGAGGCAAATCTCAGCGGTGTCCCAATTTTCACGCCTGTCATCCCATGTGAGATAGGTATAGCCGTGCCGGGTCGGCACCACCTCCACGCCGGTATCTTCTGTAAGGTGCTCCCTGAATGCCTCCAGCACCCGTTCAAAGCTCAGCATCCGTATCACATCCTTTTCCGCTGCATTTTGTCTTTCATGGGTACATTGTAGCATCGGTGGGAGAAGGCGGCAAGGGTCGGGATCCTAACGCTCCGGCGCTTTTGCCCGCAGCTTCTCCCGCAGATCGGTGTCACGGTAGCAGGGACGGAGGCAGACGGTGCCGTAGCGGGAACAGCCGCAGCAGAAATGCCCCTCCGGGGCGGGGGTGCGCGGCGTTTCCTCCTTTCCCGGATAGGGGCGCTGCATCATCAGCCGCTCCAGCGGGTTTTTGGTGAAAAGGGTCATGCATCCGCGTCCTCCGTTTCCTCCGGCTCGTCCGCATCGTCCTCGTTTTCGTATTCCTCGTCCTCGAACTCATAGTCGTCCGGGTCGGCGCTGACCTTTGCGCCCTGTTTTGGCTTGATGAACTTGATGTAGGCGAAGGCTCCGCCGCCAAGAACCGCCAGCAGCAGGATCAGCACCAGGGCGCCGCCGCTGCCGGACTCTTTCTCCGGCTCCGGTTCGGGCTCCGGCTCCACCTCCGGCGCTTTTCCGGCGCACTCGCTCATATTCACCGAACAGACCGGACAGGCAGTGTTCACCGCACCGGCCTGGCACTTCTCGGCGCAGGTACAAGCCGCGGGCGTTTCCTCTGTCTGTCCGTCCTCCAGCAGCGCCATCAGGTCGGCTTCATCCACCTGGTTCAGGAAGTGAACGGCGGTCTCCTTATCCTCGTTGGCCCGGTCGATCAGGATGTAAAAATAGTTTCCCGCTTTTGTGGTCACGGTAATAAGCTGTTTGTCGCCGTAATAATCGTCCACCAGCGTAGCATTGCCCTCCGGGGTAAGGGGCTGGCCCTCCGGCTCCATGCCCCCGGTGGCGGGTTCCTCGGTGGGTTCCGGCGTCGTCTCGGCGGGCTCCCCCGTGTAGTAGTCGCCATCCCCACCGCCCGCAAAGGCGGTGACGGAGAAGGCGGTCATGCACAGGACCACCACCGTCAGGGACGCCAGAAGTCGGAAAACTCTGTTACGCTTCATCTTCGCCATCCTCCATTCCTTCCACATCCGCGTCGTCAGGGTCCGCCGCTGCCTCCGCCTCCATCATCCCATCGGGCAGGGTGATAAGACCGCTGGCGTAGGCCTTCAGGAAGGCGGTCAGTTCCTTGTTGTCCATGCGCACCGCCTTGACCATGCGGACGATCTCCAGGTTTTCTTCCTCGGTGAGCTGCGCCTCCAGTTCCCGAAGGCGCTTCTGCTGGGCGGAAATCTTCTCCTTCGTCTTTTCGATGTCCTTACGAATCTTCTCAACCGTTGCCATGTGTGCAAAACTCCTTTCCAAATCGTTCTCTCCAGGAATAGTTCCTCCCCAGGCCCTTGACCGTTTTCAGGTTTTTCCGGGCGTTGTCCTCCAGCGCCAGGGCGCGGCGGAACAAATCGGGATGCTGCTCCCGCAGGGCGGTGATCTCGTCGGGTTTCATGCTGGGGCAGAAAAAACAGGACGATTTTCCCGGCTGGGGCAGCCCTGCCGCCTCGATCTGCCGGATGCAATCGTCCCGCGTCCATCCCCATTCCATCAGGGGATACCACTTGCTGTATTTTCGGTCGGCCAGGTCTCCCAGCAGCACCTTGTCGCTGCGGTAGCCCTCGCCTGCGTCGTAGCCGATGAACTTCACCACCCGCTTTCCCGCTGCCCAGGTTCGGCGGCATGGCGGGTAATGGTTGCAGAACTTTTCCTGCGGCCCGATCTTGTGTTTCAGGGAACACCGTTTGAAGCCGTAGGCAATGGACGGAAGGCTGCAACTTTGCAGGCATTCATCCTCCAGTGTCAGCCGTTTCCCGTCACGGGTGGTCTTATACACTCTGGTAATGGGCGGCATCCCGTGGTCCTTCAGCCAGCGGTCCATCACCTCCAGATAGGCGTAGGTGTGGGGATGCTCTGCCCCCGTATCCGCAAAGAGGATCAGGTCCACCGGGATACGGTGCTGGTGTAGCCCGATCAAAAGGGCGGTGCTGTTGGCACCGCCCCCGTAAGAAACCATATTGATGCTTCATCACCTCCATTAGTTGTACGGCGGCCTGCCGTATGCGTAGAAATGGGACTGCCAGTAGCTTGTGTTCAGGTTGGAATACTGGATGGGATCGCCGCAGTGCAGCATCATCCCGTCGCCAACATAGATACCCACATGGGACACGCCGCTGGTGTCGTAGGTGCCCACGAAGAACACCAGGTCGCCGGGCTGGGGGTCGGATACTGGGGTGGAAATGTTGTAGAGCCCCTGAGCGCCCAGCCGCCCGGTATTGCACAGGCCGCTGTTGGTCAGCACATAGCTGACGAAGCCGCTGCAATCAAAAGAGGTGCTGGGGCTGCTGCCGCCCCACACATAGGGATAGCCTAAATACTTCTCCGCCTCGGTGATAAGGGTGTTGAACCGCTCGTCCGTCAGATATTCAGATGGAATCTCCCAGGCGGTGGGCGGGTTCTCGATGTACTTGTTCACATACCCGGAGGACGGGAACAGATCGGGGCGGTTGCCCAGGGTGGACATATAGGTGGCGTACAAGGAAAGCTGTTCCTCGCCCATCATGTAGACAGGCACATGGGAGAGGTCGAAGTTCTCCAATGTGACGGTGCAGATGGTCCAGGTATAGGGCACTCGAACCGTATAGGGGTTGCCCTCGCTGTCCGTCCGTGTTTCCGTCCGATAGCGGGTCTCCGTGGTCACGGTTTCGGTGAGGATATATTGCTTGTCAAAGAGGGTTTGAAGGTCGCCCTGTACCTGGTCGATGGTAAACACCCCCTCATGGAGTGCTGACAGAATGGAGATCAGCACATAGGGGTCGTGCTCGATCTCGTCCAGGTCGAAGTGGTACTCGTCATAGTCGTGGGTGGCCTCGTAGGTATCCAGGTATTCCCGCAATTCATCCTCTTTGGCGCAGTAGGCTTCTTCCGCCGCCAGCATATCGGCATCCTCAGAGAGATAGGAAGATGCCATGATATTGGACACCCCACCGCCGAACATGGAGGAACAGGATTGCAGGGAGCCCAGCAGCATCACCAGCAGAAGTCCGATGCCGCCCACGATCAGCGCACCCTTCCAATGCCGCTTTACAAAAAGGACGGTGCGCTTGGACTCCTGGGCGGTTTTCTTGGCTGCCTTTGCCGTGGCCTCCGCTGTTTTCCCGGCTTGGGCAGTCTTGCCCGCCGCCCGGTATGCCGCCGCATATTGCTTTTGCAGCTTCCGTTTCTGCCACAGGCGGGAGACGGGATTGGATGCAAGCTGGGGGTTCTCCGCCACGGCTTTCCGATAGTAGAAATCCGCATTGGCCTTGACCGCCGCCTGCTCCGCCTTTGCCGCGTCTTGCCAGGGTTTCAGCTTGCGTTCCGCTCGCCAGTTCTGGACACGGCGGTTCCCGTAGCCCACAGCCTTCTCAATACCGCGTTCTCCCAGGTGGCCCGACTGGACGCCGGAATTTTCCTGCTCCACCTCCCGGACCTTGCCGTGGATGGCGGCGCCCGCCTCCTGGATGGGGCGGGACAGCGGATTGGTATGCTGGGGGGATGGCGGTTTGGACGGAACAGCAGCCTTTGCCGCGTCCAGCCGGTCCGCCGCCTTATCCGACTTGCGAATGGCCCCTTGCAGTTCCGGCACCGCCCGGTCTGCCTCGGAAAACTGCAATCGGGAGGATGGGCGGCTTGCCGCCGCCTCGCCCTCCCGATAGGCTCTGCGCTGTTTCCGGCGCTTCTTTTTGGCTGCTGCCTGTTCCCGGTGCAGTTCCGCACGGTCCACCACTTTTCCAGCGGCGCCCGCCGTGTCGCCGGATGCAGAATGGTCCTGCTCCGGCGTCCGA
>ERZ827488.3083-NODE-3083-length-14264-cov-18.402069_pt1 | contig 14264 bp, 10 predicted proteins | sample MGYA00519771_ERZ827488 | MGnify/ENA primary metagenome ERZ827488 (study PRJEB31778, sample SAMEA3449323) | human gut metagenome | biome: human gut; feature: human-associated habitat; material: faeces | place: United Kingdom | collected 2010/2012 ...
CCATCAGCTCAAAGGGGTCGCGGGCTTCGCGGTCCATCTTGTTGATGAAGGTAAAAATGGGGATATGGCGCAGGGTGCACACCTTGAACAGCTTGATGGTCTGCGCCTCAACGCCCTTTGCGGCGTCGATGACCATGACGGCAGAGTCTGCCGCCATCAGGGTGCGGTAGGTATCCTCCGAGAAGTCCTGATGGCCGGGGGTATCCAGAATGTTCACGCACTTACCGGCGTAGTTGAACTGCAGCACCGAAGAGGTGACCGAGATACCACGCTGCTTTTCAATGTCCATCCAGTCGGACACGGCGTGCTTGGCGCTCTGCTTGCCCTTGACGGAACCAGCCTGATTGATGGCTCCACCGTACAGCAGCAGCTTTTCGGTAAGGGTGGTCTTACCTGCGTCGGGGTGGCTGATGATGGCGAACGTCCTGCGGCGTTCGATCTCTTCACGATTTGTCATAGATCGTAGTTTCTCCTATAAAAATTGCCTTTGCAAGGCAGAGAATAAATGGCAGACAGATGGTGTCTTACATGGGAGCCTCCATCCTGCTTTCTGAGAAAACCCTCTCCGGCCTGATGTCAGCCGTGACTGAGAGGGTTCTTGTTTTTACACATACGCACCCTATTCTATACGAAAACGCGTGATAATGCAAGTGTTTTCGTTATTTTTTCAGGATCAGGCAGGGCAGAGGGGCAGTTTCGGCCCAATTGGCAAAATCACACACCAGAACGGTGAAACTTTTCAGTGGAAGTGCCCGCAGAAAACGCAGCACCGCCTGTTTTTCGTCCGAGCCGATGACCGCCCCGCTGTACAGGATGGCGCTCACGATGCCGCCGGGGCGCACTGCCTGCAGCGCCGCCTGCAAGGCGGGGATGCTGCTCTGCGCGGTGGAGAATACCCCGTGGTCCGCCCCCGGCAGCCAGCCAAAGTTGAACATGACTGCATCGGCAGTGCCGGGCTGCACATACTGTAATAAGTCGGCGTGGCTGCCGCAGATGAGCTCGTACCGGTCGGTGGGCACATTTGCCTGTTCCAGTCGGGTGCGGGTGGAGCGGATGGCTTCGGGCTGCACATCAAAAGCCAGCACCCGCCCGGCGGGGGCGGTCAGCCCGCACAAAAAGGCGGTGTCGCCGCCGTTGCCGCAGGTGGCGTCTACGCACAGCTGCGGGTGCACCAGCCGGGCGGCTAAAAAGTCCTGCACGAACTTTACCGCTGTTAAGTCCGGGGTGCGGCGGCGCACCAGCTGCCCGCCCTCGGCGGCAAAGCCGAATTTGCCCCAGAAGGCAAGCTCGGCGGCATTTTCCGGCAGCGGGGCGGTAAACACGGTGGCGGCTTCCCGGTCATAGCCGCCAAAGCTGCGCAATACTTCTTTTAACAGGTAGGAGCCGTAGCCCTTGCGCCGCCACCGGGGCAGGATGCACAGGGCGGCAAGCTGTGCGCCCTTGGGGGCGGGAGAGAGGGTGCATTCTCCGATGCAGTCCTTTTCTTTATACAGGGCAAACCCCTGTTCGGTGCGGTGCAGTTCCATAAAAAGCTCCTCCTTGACGGGCCAATGTTCTTCCCTTACAATAGCAAGCGGAAACGCTGCTGTCAAGGGCGGAAAAACAGGACCGCATTTCACATATTCTTCACGGCGCAAGCGATTCATTTTCACATTTGACAGTTACAATAGGGACAGTTCAAAGGAACAGATGTCCCTGCGGACCGGCCTTTGAGGGAAGGATGTAGTAACATGGAAAACGAGAACAAGTGGGAATACGATTATTCCGCTTCCAATAACGAGACCGGCTACCCAAACGTGGGCAGCAGCGGCATGAACACGGCGAACCAGTATAACGAGCCGGAAGCGCAGCCCGCGCGTCCGGCCGATACCGCCCCGGCAGATGGCGGCAGCGTGCCGCCCACCCCGCCGGAGCAGCCGCAGTACAGCGCCCCGGCGCAGCCGGAAAAACCCCGCCGCAAGAAGAAGTTCAATGGCAAAAAGCTGGCACGCAGCGCCGTGGCGCTGGTGCTGGCAGCAGCCATGGGCTTTGCAGGCGGCTTTGTGGGCGCAAAATACGGCGGCGGCAGCAAGGTGGTCATCCAGCAGGTGGAGCGCCCGGCCAGCTCTGACAGCAGCACCGACAGCACCGGCAATTCCATCAGCGCCACCAGCGGCACCGGCCTGAGCACCGCACAGGTAGCCGAGATGGTCAGCCCCAGCGTGGTGGTCATCACCACCGAGCAGGTGGTCTACTCCCAGTGGTCGTGGTACGGCCAGAGTCAGGTGGAGAGCGGCGCGGGCAGCGGCGTCATCATCAGCTCGGACGGCTATATCCTCACCTGCGCCCATGTGGTGAGCGGCGCTTCCAACATCACCGTGAGCATCGGCGACAAGGATTACCCCGCTACGCTGGTGGGCGAGGATACCACCAGTGATATCGCCGTGGTAAAGGTCGATGCTACCGGCCTGACCCCCGCCACCGTGGGTGATAGCGACAACCTGAAGGTGGGCGAAAGCGTCATGGCCGTGGGCAACCCCTTGGGTGAGCTGGGCGGCACCGTGACCAGCGGCATCGTCAGCGCCCTGAACCGCAGCGTCAGCATTCAGGGTTCCAGCTCTGTCAACACCATGTCCCTGATCCAGATGGATGCCTCCGTCAGCCCCGGCAACTCCGGCGGCGGTCTGTTCAACATGAACGGCGAGCTGGTGGGCATCGTCAATGCAAAGTCCTCCGACAGCGATGCCGAGGGTCTGGGCTTTGCCATCCCAGTGAATGACGCCGTCAAGGTGGCGCAGGAGCTGCTGGAAAACGGCTATGTGACCGGGCGTCCCTATCTGGGCATCAGCTACTATGCCGTGACCGACGCCCAGACCGCCGCCCAGCTGGGCGTGAACGCCTACGGTGTCTACATCGTGGAAGTGGTCAAGGGCGGCCCTGCCGATAAGGCGGGCTTGCAGGCCGGTGACCGCATCGTGAGCGTAGACGGCAGCGAGGTGGCCACCCAGAGCGACCTTGGCACCCTGATGCAGAACCACAAGGCCGGTGACACCATCGAGATCACCGTCGCGCGCGGCGGTCAGATGCAGACCGTTACCGTCACCCTTGGCGAAAAGGGCGCGGATAATAGCTAAAAAACTGCATAAAGAAAGCGAGAGCCTTCCGGAAAATGGAAGGCTCTCTTTTTTGTTTATACTGCGTATCGCTGGGGGAACTTTCTGCCTGCCTTCAGCGTGCAGGGACGCTCCGCTGGGCCAGAGGCAGGGAGGGGTGTTCCGACTCCCCCCTCCCTACCTCTGGACTCCACCCACCCCGCAACGGGCCAAGGGCTGCTCGCCCTTGACAATCCTAAAGAAGAAGTCGAAGCACAAAAAAGCTAGCGCTGCGCCAGTCGGCGCTATCGCTTTAACGCTTTTTTCGCTTCTCCATTAAAAGCCCCTCAGTCGCTGCGCGACAGCTCCCCCAAGGGGGAGCGGGCACACCCACAGCGCCGCGCTTTCGCAGAAAGCAGGCGCTGCAAATGCCGTTTTCCTTCACGACCCCATCTGTGAAAATGGGGTTCAGAAACGCCCGCAGGCGTTTCTGAACCCCGAAATTTAAAATAATTTTTCCGCTGATGATGCGCAGAGCAACGCGGAGCGCATTCAAATCGTTTTACACCGCACCAAAAATCGTAGCGCTATACGGCGCAAGGGGGGCTTCGCTTGTAAAAATGCGGCTGGGGCCGCGCCACAGGCTGGAAGAAGTGCCGTCGCTCAGCAGCTTCCACTGCCCGGCGGGCAGGGAGACGGTGCAGGCGGTTTCGGTGGGGTTATAAAAGACGCACAAAGCGCTCCATGCCGCGCCGTCGCCCCAGACGGCGGGCAGCATCCAGCCCACCAGCGGCTGCTCCAGCGCAAAGAACTGCAAAGCCTCCGGGGCGTGACGGTCGGTGCTGCCCAGCCGCGGAAAGGCGGCCCGCAGCGCCAGAAGCCCCCGGTAGTAGTCCACGAGGGCGTGGTACTGCTCGGCGCGGTTCCAGTCCAGCCGGTTCAGGGCGGGAGAAGAGCGGTAACTGTTGCCTACCCCCTTTTTGGTGCGGGCGAACTCCTCGCCCGCCTGCATGAAGGGCAGGCCGAAGCTGGTAAGGTAGATGCCCGCCGCCAGCCGGTTCTGTGCCAGTGCCACGGTGTCCCGGGCGGTGAACTCCGGCTTTTCGTACCGGACGCAGAGCAGCTTGTCCCACAGGGTAAAGTTGTCGTGGGCAGAAACGTAGCTCACGATCTGGCTGGGCGCGTGGGGCGGCAGGCGGTCGCTGCGGCACCATGCCGCCACCGCTGCGCCGATATCCCAGAAGCTGCCGGGCTTGCCCTCCACATAGCCCGGCTCGCGGGCATCGAAGCAGCCGCCCTTGATGGCGTCCCGGGTGTCGTCGCAGAAGATGCCCACCCGCTCGTTGAGCATGGCAAGGTTCGCTTTGTTGGCCTCGTACCGGTGCAGCTGGCTGGCACCGCCCTGCCACGGCTCGCCGTACAGCAGGATGTCCCGCCCGCCGGGCAGGCTGTCCAGTGCGGCACGCACCGCGTTGATGCTCTCGGCATCGTACAGGCCCATCAGGTCGAACCGGAAGCCGTCGATGTGGTACTCCTTCGCCCAGTAGAGGATGGAGTCGATGAGGTACCGCCGCGCCATGGGGCGCTCGCTGGCAAACTCGTTGCCGCAGCCGCTGCCGTTGGAAAAGCTGCCGTCCGGGTTTTGCCGGAAAAAGTAGTACGGTACGGTATTGTTCAGGGGGTTCTCGGTGCGGTAGGTGTGGTTATACACCACGTCCATCACCACCCCGATGCCCGCTGCATGGAGGGCGGCAATCATCTCCCGGCACTCCCGGATGCGCACCTCGCCCCGGGTGGGGTCGGTGGAGTAGCTGCCCTCCGGCACGTTGAAGTTGGTGGGGTCGTAGCCCCAGTTATACTGCCGCAGCAGGGGTTTTGCCTCGTCCACGCTGCCAAAATCAAAAATGGGCATCAGCTGGACGTATTTTACCCCCAACCGCTTGAGGTAGTTCAGGCAGGTGGGGTGGATGCCGTCGCCGTGCAGGGTGGTGCCCTGCTGGGTAAAGGCCATATATTTGCCCCGCCACGCCGGGCGCACCCCGCTGGCGGCATCCTGCGAGAAGTCCCGCACGCTCACCTCCCACACGGCGCGCTGCGCCGGGGAAATATTGGGGCGCACATCCCGCTCCCACCCGGAGGGCGCGGTGCGGGCAAGGTCTACGATCATGCTGCGGACGCCGTTCACCCCTGCCGCCCGGGCGTAGGGGTCGCCGGTCTCGCGGGTGATGCCGTCCACGGTGACGGCAAAGGTGTAGTAGCGGCCGTGCTGCTCCCCGGGCAGCCAGACGCTCCACATCCCCTGCGCTCCGCGCACAAGGGGCTTTGTGCCCAGCACGGCACCGCCGTCTCCCTTATGGTATAAGGTCACGGTCACCGCTTCGGCGGTGGGTGCCCACAGCCGCAGACAGGTGCCGCCGGGGGTGTAGTCCGGCCCAAGGGGGCCGGTATAGTAGTTTTCGCGGTGGAAGGGTTCGTTTTCAAACAGTGTTTTCCACTGGGCAGGCGTTTTTGCAGCCATGGTCAGCTTCATTCCTTCTTAAAAGATTCGTTATATTCAGTGTATCGGACAACAGGCTTTTTTTCAAGAGGGAATCGATGTTTACCATGGAAATCAATTTTCCGCATGAAGGCTTCCCCAGCCGCGCGGCTGTTTCCGCAGGAAACCGGCGCGGCAGCTCACGACCCCTCCCCGTGAAAATGGGGTTCAGAAACGCCCGCAGGTGTTTCTGAACCCCGAAATTTAAAATTATTTTTCCGCTGAACATGCCCAGAGCAATGCGGAGGGCATTCAAAATCGTCTCACTCCAGATACATCCGCCGCAGCCGCATCAGGCGGGCGGGGGTCAGGCCGTATTCGGCTTCCAGATAGCTCTCGGCGCTGCCGTAGTCCTGCCGGATGGTGCGCAGCACAAAGGGCGCAATCTCCGGGTCTACCCCGGCGGAAGTCTGCCAGCGCATCCGCTGCGCCGGGTCGGCGGCGATCTCCGCCGCATGGTCAGCCATGGCCTTTTCGATCTCGGCGGCGCGGCAGAGGTTGGTGCGGGCATAATCTGCGCAGATGGTCTCGTCCGAAGCACCCAGCGCCAGCAGGATCAGCATGGCGGCTACGCCGGTGCGGTCCTTGCCCGCCGTGCAGTGGAACAGGATGGGCGTCTCGCCGGCTTCCAGCGCCCGGAACAGCTCTTTGAAGGCCTTGTTGCCGGTGAGCATCTGCCGGTACATCAGCTGGGTGAGGCTCATCCCGGCGGGGGCGCTCTGCACCAGCCGCTGGATGTCGTTGGGCGAAAAATCGATCTCCTGCCCGGTGGCATCCCGCAGGCCGCAGATCTGCACCAGCCGTGCGCCGTCCGGCACATAGTCCGGCAGCTTGGCGGCCTCTGCGCCGCTGCGCAGGTCAAGGATGAGCCGCAGCCCCAGCCCGTCCAGCCGGGCGCGGTCGGCTTCGGTGGTCAGCCGCCCGGTGGGGAAGCCCCGGTAGATCTGCCCCCACTTGACGGTCTTGCCCTCGTCGGCATGGTAGCCGCCCAGCTCCCGGAAGTTGTTGCCGCCTGCAAAGGGCAGCTGGGTGCCCGGGGCGGGATGCTCCGGGGCAGCCTTGGCGGCGGCGCTGGAAAGCACCGGTGCGGTGTAGAAGGGCTTTGCGGGCCGACCCCGACGGGGCGGCAGGCTGGCGGTGCTGCCCAGAACCTCTAACAGGTAGCTGCGCAGCAGGTCGATGTAGGCAGAGCTGGTGTCCCGCCGCTGCACCAGCGACACGCACAGCGGGGGCATATCCTCCAGCAGCACGTCCCGCACCCGGTCCAGTTCCCGGCGCGCGCCGGGCTCGTAGCGGGTCAGGCAGGTGCACAGCTGCTCCTGCACCAGATAGTAGGCCTGATAAAAGCTGGGGCCGATCTCGGCGTTGGGGGCAAAGCCCGCCCGGGCGCAGGCCGCCCACAGCGGGCTGAACAGATCCTGCCGCAGGCTGGGCAGCAGCACCCGCTGCCCACGCAGCTCTGCCAGCGGGATGCGCTCCTTTTCCCAGAAGGGGTGTCCCCGGGGCACCAGCAGGCAGGCGGGGTCTGCCCGCAGGGTGGTGCGCGCCAGCACCGGCGCGGCGCAGCCAAGGTCGATGACCAGACCCGCGTCCAGCTCGCCCTGCTCTACCCCATCGGCTACGGCGTCGTTGTCCAGCAGGCGGAACCGCATCTCCACATGGGGGTACTGCTGCCGGAACTTGTCCAGCTGGGTCTCCAGCCCGGGCAGATAGTCCGGTACCAGCGCCACGCTGATGCCGATGCGCACCGGCTGGGCAGACTGGATCTCTGCTCGCAGCGCGGCCTGCATCTGCTGGAACTGCTCCACCACCGGGGCGGCATGGCGCTGCAGGCTCATGCCCCGGTCGGTGAGCGCCAGTTTGTGGTGGGCGCTGATAAACAGCGGCCCGCACATTTCGGCTTCCAGCGCAGAGATGCTCTGGCGCAGCGCCTGCCGCGACAGGAACAGCCGCTGTGCGGCGCGGGTATAATTCATTTCTTCGCACAGGGTCAAAAAGTAGTGCAGCTGGCGGATATCCATGGTCTCCTCCCGGGAAAGTTTGTTCTGGAAAAAGAATACCGCTTTTTCGGCGGAATGTAAAGAGAGGACAGCAAAATGGGTTCAACCCTCTCAGTCTGCTCCCCCAAAGGGAATTTTATTAGTGCTGACCGACAGATGCATAAAAGCTCCCCCTGAGAGGAACGACTTCCCCCGCTCCGGGGGAAGATGTCACCGCAGGTGACAAAAGGGGGAATCTGGCATCGCATAGCGATGACTGAGAGGGTTCTTCCCCTTCAAAAAAGGAACACCGGAACGCCCGCAGGTGTTCCGGTGCCCCGAAGTTTAAATAAGGAAAATCAGATCAGGCTCAGAGCTTCTTCATCGCCCACCAGAATGAAGTCCGGGTGCAGCTGCAGAATGCTTGCGGGCACCTCCGGGGTGACGGGGCCGAAGAAAGCCTTTTTGACGATCTCGGCCTTGCCTGCGCCGTTGACCACCATCAGCACCTTGCGTGCCTGCATGATGGTGCGGATGCCCATGGTGTAAGCCTGCTTGGGCACCAGATCCTCGTTGCCGTCAAAGAAGCGCTTGTTGGCCTCGATGGTCTCCTGGGCCAAGTCCACGCAGTGGGTGCCCAGATCAAAGGCATCGTGGGGCTCGTTGAAGCCGATGTGACCGTCATGACCGATGCCCAGCAGCTGCAGATCCACGCCGCCCACGCTGCGGATGACCTCATCATAGCGCTTGCACTCGGCTTCGGCGTCCATGTTGGTGCCGTCCGGCAGGTTGATGTGGGCGGGGTCGATGTTCACATGGTCGAACAGGTTGCGGTGCATAAAGCTCCAGTAGCTTTCCGGGTGCTCCTTGGGCAGGCCGCGGTACTCGTCCAGATTGACGGAGGTGACCTCAGAAAAATCCAGATCTCCCTCGTTGTAGCGCTCCACCAGCTTCTCATAGGTGCCAACGGGGGTGCCGCCGGTAGCCAGACCCAGCACACAGTCGGGCTTCATGATGACCTGCGCAGAAATGATGTTTGCTGCCTTGCGGGACATATCAGCGTAGTCCTTTGTACGAATGATCTTCACGATAAACGACCTCTCTTCTTCATTTACTCCTTGTGGGCAGTGCACAGCGGCACACGCCCGCATCTGGTTCAAGTTTATCACATTTGCCAACAGAAAGCCACAAAACGGCACAATTTTTCCGGTTTTCCGTTTCTTTTGGAAAAAGTGCCTTAAAAACCGGTTGAAGTATCGTTTTTTTGCACAAAAGGTGCGTGCAGGGGGTCAGTCCGCAAAGCCGGCCTTCTGCAGGGCGGTGAGCAGCAGCGGGATGAGCACCAGCTGCGCCACGATGCCCGGCACGGCGGTAAACAGTGCCCCGGACAGGAATGCACTGAAGGGGAAGCTGCCGCCGGTCAGCCCGGCCAGCACAAACCGCACGATGCCCCAGACGATGCGCCCGGACACCATGGCGGCCAGCAGTACGGCGTACAGCGCGGGCAGGTTGTGCTTTGCCCTGCGCCACAGCAGCCCGGACACCAGCCCGTAGGTAGCCAGCTCAAAGGCCATGGAGATGGCCACCGGGAACATGGGGGGCATGCCGAACAGCACCGAGCGCAGCAGCGGGGCGGCAAAGCCCACAGCCAGCCCCCACGGGCCGCCCAGCACAAAGCCGCACAGCAGCACCGGGAAGTGCATCGGGCAGAGCATATTGCCCACCTTGGGTACCTGTCCGGTGAGCAGGGGCAGCACAAAGGCCAGCGCTAAAAACAGGGCGGCCGGCACCAGCTGCCGCACAGGCGAAGCGTTTTTGGTTTTCATAAGGATTCCTCCATTTTCAGCCGCAAAATAAAAAGGAGCCTGCCCCGGCATTTCATGCCAAAGGCAGACCCCTTCGTGGCGTCTGTTTCAAAAAAATATTGCTTGCTGGGATAAGCGGCAGGCTGCTGCCCGCCCGTGTCCGGCTTCCTGCCGGAACGATGGTCAAAAGTATAACAAACCAGTTTGCCCCTGTCAAGCGGGGCGGAACGTCTGCAAAATAGACAAAAATCGGTCTATTCGCAAAAAAATTTCCCCGGGGCTGTACATTTTGCTGGAAGAAGCTTGACCTTTTTGCGCAGAATGGATAATATAAAATTGAAAAAAAGCGCGCTGCGGCAATCTTGACGCCGGGGCGCTGACGAGAGGCTTTTTTGAGCGCATGAATTCTGAGGTTCATACGGGAGGACCATCATGACAAATGCTGAAAAACTTACCCTGAAAAAGCACGCCTGCCACATCCGCATGGGCGTGATCGAAGGGACCCACAGTGCAGGCTGTGGTCATCCGGGCGGCAGTCTGAGCATCGCAGACGTGCTGTCTTATCTGTACTTTAAGGAATTGAACATCGACCCTGCCCAGCCCAGGATGGCCGACCGCGACCGTCTGGTGCTGTCCAAGGGTCATGCCGCCCCGGCGCTGTACGCAGCGCTGGCAGAGCGGGGCTTCTTCCCGGTGGAGGAGCTCAAAACCCTGCGCAAGATCGGCAGCCGCCTGCAGGGTCACCCCAACATGAACAGTGTGCCCGGCGTGGATATGTCCACCGGCAGTCTGGGTCAGGGCATCTCTGCCGCCTGCGGCATGGCACTGGGCGCAAAGCACGCCGGCTCTGCCGTGAACGTTTACGCCATTCTGGGCGATGGCGAGGTGGAAGAGGGCGAATGCTGGGAGGCCTTTATGTTTGCCGCCCACTACGGCCTTTCTAATCTGTGCGTGATGCTGGACCGCAACCATCTGCAGATCGACGGCACCACCGAGACTGTCATGAACAGCGCCCCGCTGGAGGACAAGCTGCGCGCCTTCAACTTCAACGTGGTCACCATCAACGGCCACGACTTTGACCAGATCGAGAGCGCCGTGCGGGCTTTCCACGCCGAGACCGAAAAGCCCACCTGCATCATTCTGGATACGGTCAAGGGCACCGGCGTTTCCTATATGACCAATTCCGTTGCATGGCACGGCAAGGGCCCCAACGATGAAGAGTATCAGGTGGCCATGAACGAGCTGAACGCCGCCTATGCCGCGCTGGAACAGGAGGAGAAGTGAGATGGCAGACGTGAAAAAGATCGCGACCCGCGACAGCTACGGCAACACCCTGAAGGAACTGGCCGCGGAAGGCCACGATGATCTGGTGGTGCTGGACGCCGATCTGGCCGCCGCTACCAAGACCGGTATGTTCCAGAAGGCATACCCGGATCGTCACTTTGACTGCGGCATCGCCGAGGGCAACATGGTAGGCGTGGCAGCAGGTCTGGCCACTATGGGCTATGTGCCCTTTGTTTCCAGCTTTGCCATGTTTGCAGCCGGCCGCGCCTTTGAGCAGGTGCGCAACTCTGTGGGCTACCCCCACCTGAACGTGAAGATCGGCGCCACCCACGGCGGCATCTCCGTGGGCGAGGACGGCGCTTCCCACCAGTGCTGCGAGGACTTTGCCCTGATGCGCAGCATCCCCGGCATGACCGTCATCTGCCCCGCCGATGATATCGAGGCACGCGCCGCTGTGCGCGCCGCTTACGCCATGGAAGGCCCCGTCTACCTGCGCTTCGGCCGTCTGGCTGTGCCGGTGTTCCACGATGAGGCCAACTACCACTTTGAGCTGGGCAAGGGCGAGCAGCTGACCGAGGGCAACGACATTGCCATCATCGCCACCGGCCTGATGGTCAACGAAGCCCGCATGGCTGCCGAGCAGCTGGCTGCCGAGGGCATCCACGCCCGGGTCATCAACATCCACACCATCAAGCCCCTGGACGAGGAGATCGTTATCAAGGCTGCTAAGGAGTGCGGCAAGGTCATCACTGCCGAGGAGCACAACGTTATCGGCGGTCTGGGCGAGGCCGTCTGCGCTGTCCTGAGCGAGAAGCTGCCCACTCCCGTGCGCCGCGTGGGCGTGCAGGACGTGTTCGGCTGCTCCGGCCCCGCATGGGACTTGCTGAAGAAGTTCGGTCTGGACGCTGCCACCATCTGCAAGACCACCCACGAGATGCTGGGCAAGTAAGCACTTTTTACAGCAGTACGAATTCGATTTTTAAAGCCGCCGCACAAAACACTGTGCGGCGGCTTCTTTTTGTCCCCATAACTGTCTTTCGCACAAGAACAACGGCGAAATGAAAGCCTGCGTTTTGTCTGCATTTTATATCGAAAAGAAAAACGTGTGACTTGATTTATAAAATAAATAAAGCCACTCAAAAACAAGAGATAAAAAAGGAATAACACGATTGTTCAAGTGTACTTGTTTAAAAGTGAAATATGCTCATGGACTGAAATTGTACAAAAATCATGGGATTTTTTGGGCGTTACGTTAGACAAACCGCAGAAATGAACGCACAGCGCGGCACCCTGAATATCATGCTGGAGACCGAGGTTCAGTCGCTGGACCCGCAGGTAGCCACCGATGGCACCTCCTTTGAGGTCATCGCAGACTACACCGACGGTCTGATGCAGATGGATGCAGACGGCGCAGCAGTTCCCGCCATTGCCGAAACCTACGACATCAGTGAGGACGGCAAGACCTACACCTTCCACCTGCGGGATGCCAAGTGGTCCAACGGCGAAGCCGTTACCGCTGCCGACTTCGTGTTCGACTGGCAGCGCGCCGTAGACCCCGCCACCGCTTCCGAGTATTCCTATATGCTGTCGGATATCGGTCAGGTGGTCAACGCTGCCGAGATCATTGCAGGCGAGAAGCCCGTCACCGATCTGGGCGTGACTGCTGTGGACGACAAGACGCTGGAAGTCCAGCTGAACGTTCCCGTCAGCTACTTTTTGAGCCTGATGTACTTCCCCACCTTCTATCCGGTCAACGAGGCGTTCTACAACACCTGCAAGGACACCTTCGGCACCAGCCCCGACACGGTGCTGTCCAACGGTGCGTTCAAGCTGACCGACTACCAGCCTGCCGCAACCGCCTTTACGCTGGAAAAGAACCCCGATTACTACGATGCCGGCAAGATCGCTCTGGACGGTCTGGCCTATCAGGTCATCAAGGACAGCCAGCAGGCACTGATGAGCTACCAGACCGGTGCTCTGGACATGACTTTGCTGAACGGCGAGCAGGTGGATCAGGTCAAGGATGACCCCGAGGGCCGCTGGGCTGCCCTGTACGAGGCAGAGCAGATCGTTCTGGAGCAGGCGGTCATCTTCCCCCTGTACGGTCAGTGCAATGCCGAGATGGTCTCCTCTGCCGTTACCGGCGTAGCGTTCCACCCTGTGGCACTGAACCGCGTGTACAAGAACGCCGCTAAGAGCGAGTAAAACTGAAAGCACACTGAACAAGGCCGCACAGTGGCCCGCAAAAAGCCACTGTGCGCCTTTTTGGCATTGTGCCTGTCCGCGGCAGACGAACGACTGACCGCGAGATCCCGGAAGGAAAAAGGGGGTCCACCCGACGTGAAAAAATATACGCTCAAGCGAATCCTGACCTCGCTGTTCACGCTGCTGGCAATTCTGCTGGTGCTGTTTATCCTGATGCAGCTGATGCCCGGTTCGCCCTTCAATGATGAAAAGCTGACGCCCGATATGCGGGCAGCCCTGTATGCAAAGTACGGCCTTGACCAGCCCATCTATATCCAGTTCTTCCGCTATGTGGGCAATATGCTCCGGGGCGATCTGGGTGTCAGCTACAATATCTCCAAAAATACGCCCATCTCCCAGCTCATCCAGTCCCGTCTGCCCATCTCCATTCAGGTGGGCGGCATGGCGGTCACGCTGGGTGCCATCGCAGGTCTGGTGCTGGGCATTCTTGCCGCTTTGAAGCGGGATACCGTGGTGGACTCCATCGCCACCATCATCTCGGTCATCGGCGTATCGGTGCCGTCCTATGTGTTCGCGCTGGCGCTGAGCTACACCTTCGGCTTTAAGTTCCGCTGGTTCCCCATGCTGTTTTCCGCCAAGGACATTTTTGGCTCCAGCGTGCTGCCCAGTATCTCGCTTTCCATGTTCACCATGGCGTCCATTGCCCGCTTTACCCGCAGTGAGATGATCGAGGTACTGGATTCGGATTATATGCTGCTGGCCGTTTTGGGCCCGGGCATGAACAGCTACACCTACTCCGGGCAGGATCTGAGCCAGAAAAACTTTGCGCCCCGCGTGCCGGGCATTGAGCAGTTCGGCATTCTGGACGGCAGCGAGAAGATGAGCACCACCACCGGAACCAAGGTGACCAACGCCTATCAGGAAAAAGACAAGCTGGACGTCTACTACTGGTTCGGCAGCGATCTGTACGGCCGCGACATCTGGACCCGTACATGGGAAGGCGCCCGGGTCTCCCTGATCATCGCGGTGGCGGCGGCCATCATTGATATGGTCATCGGCATGAGCTACGGCCTGATCTCGGGCTACTTCGGCGGCAGAGTGGATATGGTGATGCAGCGCTTTCTGGAGGTAGCCAACGGCATCCCCCGGCTGGTCATCGTCACGCTGCTGCTGCTGGTGCTGCAGCCCGGCATGGTGACCATCATCTTTGCCCTGATGCTGACCGAATGGGTGGGCATGAGCCGCATCGCCCGCGCCGAGATGCTCAAGCTGAAGGATCAGGAGTTCGTTCTGGCCTCCCGCACGCTGGGTGCAGGCAGCTTTTTCATCATCTTCAAGGAAGTGCTGCCCAACATCATCGGACCCATCATCACGCAGGTCATGT
>ERZ827488.3087-NODE-3087-length-14253-cov-4.239118_pt1 | contig 14253 bp, 12 predicted proteins | sample MGYA00519771_ERZ827488 | MGnify/ENA primary metagenome ERZ827488 (study PRJEB31778, sample SAMEA3449323) | human gut metagenome | biome: human gut; feature: human-associated habitat; material: faeces | place: United Kingdom | collected 2010/2012 ...
TTTTAAATTATAATTTAATTTTCTTATTCCGGCAATTTTGCATGATGTAAATTCCGACGAAACAGGAATGTGAGCGAGGTTCGGATCGTCCGGAAATCGCTTTTCCATCCGAATCGTGTCGAAAAGGGCATTTCCTCTTGTCGTTTTCGGGAAATCTTTCCGTATCTTTGTTCGGCAGGGCAGTCAGCCGCCGCCGAAACGAGCCGGTCGCAGGATGGTACGCAACCGCTTCCGTCCGGTTCGTCGGGCGACTTTCCGCCGGACATGAAAATCGTTGTTGGAAATGAAGATCGGAATCTATCTCGCCGCAGGTATCGCCGCATTGTCGGTCGCAGCCTGCACCCCGAAGACGACCGGAACGCCGGAAACCAATCCGGCGTTGGAGACCATTTTTTCGCGCACGAGCATCCGTACCTATCAGGACAGGAGCGTCGAGCCGCAGAAGATCGAACTGTTGCTGCGCGCCGCCATGTCGGCCCCTTCGGGAAAGGATCAGCGGCCGTGGGAGTTCGTCGTCGTGAACGAACGGCCGATTCTCGATTCGCTGGCCGCAGCGCTGCCTTATGCCAAGATGTTGGCTCAGGCGCCGTGCGCCGTGATCGTGTGCGGAAGTCCGGCCCGTTCCTCTTATTGGTATCTGGACTGCTCGGCTGCGGCCGAGAATGTCCTGCTGGCCGCCCATTCGCTCGGGCTGGGCGGCGTATGGACGGCGGCCTATCCCTATGCCGAACGGATGGAGGCCGTCCGTTCGAATCTCGCCCTGCCGGAGGGAATCCTGCCCCTGTGCGTCATTCCGATCGGTTATCCGGCTGCCGTCGGAGAACCGAAACGGAAGTTCGACGCCGGACGGATTCATTACAACGGGTGGTAGGGCTTCCTGTTGCCGCGACCGTCGCCGGAATCCGATGCAGAATCTCCTGCGTCGAGCCGAACGAGCACGGTGCGTTTTCTTGCAGAATAGAATATTAATTCGTACTTTTGCCCTGCCTTTCGTCCGAAAGGCGGCTGCTCGGATGGTGGAATCGGTAGACACGCCGGACTTAAAATCCTGTGGCCAGTAATGGCCGTGCCGGTTCGACCCCGGCTCCGGGTACAAGTAAAATCGCTTAATTTGTTGATTATGGCAAGTTAGGCGATTTTTTATTTTCGGATTTTCCCCGCATTTTCCCCACAGAGAAGAAATGGTTGTAATGTGAAAACCAAATGTTGGATATCCCTTTTGTTATTGTGTAACCTGTTGGTTGAATTAAAATAAAGCATATTTGATAATACAAATTTTGTCGATGATTGTAGAAGCTGAGGTATTGCAGCATGACCAAGCTCGATTTTAACGGCTGTACGGGTAAACAGCCCGTATGTCATACTAATCAAGAACTGGTTAAGTTGAGAAATCTTTTGATATGCTTTCTGGAACGATTGTAAGCTCATGAGAGTTGTTTCCGGTTCTTTTGGTTCAGTTGATACGGGACTTCAAGTTTGATATGAGCCATTTTGAAAAGGTCTTGTTGCATATCAATATTCAAGTACCATACGTGCCGAAATAATTTCTGAATATCAATCTTTTATACGATTGATACCCAATTTTACACCCGAAAAATGTAAAATTAGGTGTTGTATTTTCTCTATATCGAATCACACAGGCTAATGAATAAGGAAAGATCATTGAGCTTTCGGGTACTTTTTGGAAATGTCAAATGATTGGTATTTAATAATATGAGATTTGTATTTCGTATTTTGCATCCGCAATTTGTCTGCATTTCTTATGATGACAATGCATTTTTCATCTTTTTTCGTTATCTTTGGAGCCAATCATATAAAGAATAGTGCGAAAATACAAACGGAACATAGGTGCGGTATTGCTACTGGTACTCTTCGCATGGTACTGGAGTTCTGTTACGCTGTTTCCCCATGCTCACAATATCGACGGGCATATCTATGTTCACTCGCATCCTTTCTCCGGTACCTCGAATAATCCCGGCCACAGCCATACCCCGCAGCAGTTTCAACTGATCGCACACCTGTCGCTGCTGGTAATGATGGTGGCGACGCTCGTCGCATTCGCCTTACGGCTGCTGGGAGTTTCCTTCATTTTCAAAACGCAAAAACCGGCCGTCCGGCAGGACGCTCCGATCCGGATTTACGGGCTGCGTGCACCTCCCGTCTGCTGATACACATTCCATTCTGAACGGGACGGGCTTGTTGCCCGCACCCGTTGCCATGTATATGTATCAGTAATTATCAAAAACCGGATTTTTCCATGAAAGAAAAAATATTGGGGGCATTTCTCATGCTCCTGCTCCCCGCGGTATGCTCCGCCGGGGAGGAGCCTGCCATGAAGCCCCAAAAGCAGAGCGACGCAAATATCACCGGCCATGTGGTCGATGCCAAAACCTACGAACATCTGGCCTTTGCCACCATCGCCGTGAAAGGCACGACCATCGGCATCGCTACCGATGCCACGGGGCACTATTTCCTGAAGAACCTGCCGCAGGGCCGTTTTACGCTCGTTGCCTCGTCTGTGGGTTACAGGAGTGCCGAGCAGACGGTCGAGATCTCGCCCGACAAGACCATCGAGGTCAATTTTTCCCTGACCGAAGAGGCGCTTTCTGTCGAAGAGGTCGTCGTGTCGGCCAGCCGGACGGAGACCAACAAGAAAACATCACCGACTATCGTATCGGTGGCCTCGGCCAAACTCTTCGAATCGACCGCCTCGTGCAATCTGGCCGAGACGATGAATTTCCAGTCGGGATTGCGCGTCGAAACCAACTGCGGCAACTGCGGTACGACCCAGCTGCGCATAAACGGACTCGAAGGGCAGTATTCGCAGGTACTGCTCGACAGCCGCCCGATCTTCAGTTCGCTGGCATCGGTCTACGGCCTTGAACAGCTGCCCGTCGCCATGATCGAGCGGGTCGAGGTGATCCGCGGAGGCGGCTCGGCGTTGTTCGGGGCGAATGCCATCGGCGGTGTGGTCAACATCATCACCAAGGAGCCGCTGCGCAACTCCGTCACACTCTCCAATACGACCAATATCTTTGAGGGCGGTACGGCCGACTTCAACACCTCGCTCAACGGCTCGTTCGTCTCCGACGACTACAAAATGGGCGTCTACCTGTTCGGCATGATTAAGGACCGCGATTCGTATGACCGCAACGGGGACGGATTCTCGGACATCCCAAAACTCAACTCCGAGACGGCCGGATTTCGGGCCTATTACAAAACTTCGCCCTATACGCGTCTGACGGCGGAATACCACCATATTCACGAGTTTCGCCGTGGGGGCAACGAGTTCGACCAGCCGCCCCACATGGCCGATATCGCCGAACAGCTCAATCACAAGATCGACGGCGGCGGATTGAAATTCGACTGGTTCAGTCCGAACAACCGCCACCGGATGGGCATCTATACTTCGGCGCAGAATATCGACCGTGACAGTTATTTCGGCACGGACAAGAATCCCGACGCCTATGGCGCTACGGACGACAAGACGTTCGTGGCGGGAGCCCAATATACCTACTCTTTCCATAAACTGCTGTTCCTGCCCTCGGAACTGACGGCGGGCGTCGAGTACAACTACAATACGCTGCACGACAAATACCTCGGCTTCGGGCGCGACTTCGAGCAGACCACCCATAGCACGGGTTTCTTTTTCCAGAACGAGTGGCGGAGCGAAAAGCTCAACTTCCTGATCGGCGGCCGCGTGGACAAGCACAACATGATGAAGAACGTCGTCTTTTCGCCGCGCGTGAACGTGCGTTACAGTCCGACGGAAAAGATCGGCCTGCGGGCCAGCTATTCGAGCGGTTACCACGCGCCGCAGGCTTACAACGAGGACCTGCACATCGACGCTTTGGACAACAAGGTGGCGATCATTCGACTCGCTCCGGATCTCAAACCCGAATACTCGCACAGCCTGAGTGCATCGGTGGATCTGTATCATAATTTCGGGCGAGTGCAGGCCAACCTGCTCGTCGAAGGATTCTACACGATGCTTGAGGACGTGTTTACGCTCGAAAAAATCGGCGAGGATGCCCAGGGCAACATCATTAAGGAGCGCCGCAACGCTTCGGGAGCCACCGTGGCCGGCGTGGGAGCCGAAGCCAAGGCGGGTATTCCGGGACGGTTCGAGCTGCAGCTGGGCTACACCTTCCAGCGCAGCCGTTACGACGAACCCGAAAAATGGTCGGACGACGTGACGCCCCAGCGGCGGATGTTCCGTTCGCCGGACCATTACGGCTACTTGACGGCGAACGTCAACCTCACGCGTGATTTCACGGCGTCGGTGTTCGGCAACTACACGGGCCGGATGCTCGTGCAGCACAATGCTGGGTATATCGAGAGGGATACCGAGCGTCTGACGCCCGATTTCTGGGATATGGGCCTGCGGCTGTCGTACAATTTCCGGCTCACGAAACAACTGCGGCTGGAACTGAATGCCGGGGTGAAAAACCTTTTCGACAGCTTCCAGAAGGACCTCGATTTCGGCCAGAACAAAGATGCCGCTTATATCTACGGTCCGGCAGTTCCGCGCACTTACTTTATCGGAGCAAAATTCGCGCTGTGACCAAGATGTACCGTGTTATTCGGATGCAGGGCCGGTTCCTGCATCCGAATTTGTATTTAGAGCTTGAAGGTCGGCAAACCAATAGGAATAAGTTTTCACCGTTCCGTCGTCTAGGCGGATGTCGTAGCTTTGTGAAAAAGATCGGCCCAGCCGGAACGGCACGGGCTGTCGGAAGATCGGACCGTCGTAACAGAATGTATGATATTCGCCGTTTTCTCCATTGGGATCGACTCCGGCAGGCAGAGAGGCTATGAAGCCGCGGTCGATCTCCCGGCCTATGGCGTCGGCGCCGAGTCCGTCGGCCATCGTGGTTACGACGACCGTCCGAAATCCCGATACGAGGAAATCGTTCATCACCTCTTCCGAAGATTTTCCCCAAAGCGGTTCCACGATTTCGATTCCGTGCGGCGAGAGTTGCTGCTCCCGGTATTTGCGCACATCGTGCAGGAAAATATCCCCGAAGATGAAACGGGTCACGCCCTGCGTCTTGAAATGCTCCACGGCCCGGGACATGGCGACGTCGTAATCCTCCATATTGCCTTTGGGCGTCAGGTCTACGATATAAAGAGGAACGCCGATGCTTTCGGCCTGCATTTGCAGTAATGCCGTCGGGATGCCGTGCATCGTCGAACGGTGCGTATCCCGGTTTACGGTAGTCAGCAGCGCGACGATCTCGTATTCGCCCGATTGCTGTGCCCGCAACAGCGCATGGGCGGAATCCTTGCCGCCACTCCAGTTGAATACGGCTTTTATCCGTTCCATATTATATTTTCTGCATTATGGAAGAACCCGCAGACAAGGGTCAAATACTCGGGCAATGATCCGTCTGTACCCCATTTCAGTTCGATGCCGAAGAGTTCGGAGGTCGTGCGTGCGATGTCGAATCCGCAGGCTTCGAGCGATGGGCGTACCAGTTCGGGGTGGCGGCAGGGTTTCGCTTCGGGGCGGGTGCAGGTTCCTTCGGGGCAGTAGAGGCAGGTGCCGACATAGGCGAACGACCGTCCGCCGTACCTGCGTTCCATTTCGAGCAGCCGCCGTTCGAGCCGCTGCCGTTCGGGGCGGATCAGCCGGCCGGCTTCCGACATCGGAACGTGCTGTTCGGCAGGAGTGATCTTCGTCGCGATAATCAATGCTGACGTATATTGCGAGAGATATGCTCCGACATCGTATCCGAACGGCGGACATCCCCAGCTGCAGCCGTAATTGCGGCAGGCGCGGCAACACTCCAAAAACCGCTTGGCATCACGGAACCGGGCGATATAGTCAGCCACGGGCAATGCAGCGCAATGGTCTTCTGCGGTATATCGAAATGAAAAATCCATGAAACAAAAATAGTCGTTTCGGGCGTTTGTAATGCTGTTTCACGAAAATAATTTGTTGTCGAGCGCTGTTTTTCGGGATTAACCGTTATATTTGCCCCAGATTTGGTTTTCCGTTCCCCGTGCCGGGGAGGAAATGAAAAGGGAATCGGGTGCAAATCCCGGACAGTCCCGCTGCTGTGAAACTCCGTGAAGGTTTCGAACATCTCAGCCACTGATCCGCAAGGATCGGGAAGGCTTCGGAACAGGAGTCAGTCAGAAGACCTGCCAAGTCGATTCGATGTCAAAGGACCCCGAGGGATGGGCGTTTGATTTCGGTTGTATACTGCATGATAATTTTAATTCCGATGCTGTTGCAAGGATTGCTGTGCCGTTTTCGGCACACGGGTTTCGCTTTGCGGGAACAGCTCGGCCTAAAACGGGATTCGGTATGGAATTACTCGAACGATTGCTATTTGGTTCCGAGTCGCTTTGGGGCGGCGGTGTCGCCCACTCGGTGATGATCCTGGCGCTGGTCATCGCACTCGGCATCATGCTGGGCAAGGTGAAGATCGCCGGGGTGTCGCTGGGGGTGACGGGTATTTTGTTCGTCGGCATCGCGTTCAGCTATTTCGGCATGAACATCGACGAGCACCTGATGCACTTCCTCAAAGAGTTCGGACTGATTCTCTTCGTCTATTCGATCGGTTTGCAGGTCGGTCCCGGATTTTTCTCCTCGTTCCGCAAGGGCGGCATCACACTGAACAAACTGGCCGTACTGGTCGTGGCGCTCGGCGTCGTTACAACGGTTGCCCTTTATTATGTCACCGGGCTTCCGATGACGACGATGGTCGGCGTGATGTCGGGTGCCGTGACCAATACCCCGGGGCTGGGTGCCGCGCAGCAGGCTTTCAGCGACCTGCACGCCGGAGCCGATGCCCCGGATATCGCGACAGGCTATGCATTGGCCTATCCGCTCGGAGTGATCGGAGCCATCCTGACCCTGCTGGCGTTGCGCTATCTGCTGCGTATCGACGTGCGGCAGGAGGAAGAGGCGGCAGGTTTGGGTACGGACGTGCTGAAAGACCTGACGACCCGGCGGATTTCCGTCGAAATCTGCAATCCTGCCGTCGAGGGTAAAAGCATCTCCGGAATACGCCGTTTGGCCCTGCGCGATTTCGTCGTGTCGCGGATTTGCCGTCCGGGCGAAGCTCCTGAACTGGCCGATGCTGCGACGACGCTCCGCTGCGGCGACCGGATTTTGCTCGTGGCGGCGCCCAAAGATGCCGAGGCACTGGTCGCGTTGCTCGGCCGGGAGGTGGATGCCGGTCCGATGATGCCGGATAGGAAGATGATTTCACGCCGAATACTTATCACCAAACCCGAGCTGAACGGCAAGACACTCGCCGAACTGCGCATCCGCTCCACGAGCGGCGTCACCATTACACGCATCAACCGTTCGGGTATCGACCTGGTGGCTGCAGGGAATCTGCAGTTGCAGCTGGGCGACCGGGTGACGGTCGTGGGTCCCGAACTTTCGGTAGCCCATGCCGAGCGGCTCTTCGGCAATTCGCTCAAGCGTCTCAACCATCCCAACCTGATTCCTATTTTCATCGGCATCGCGCTGGGTGTCGTGCTGGGCAGTATTTCGTTCTGGATTCCCGGCGTTCCGCAGCCCGTGAAACTGGGCCTTGCCGGCGGTCCGCTGATCGTCGCCATCCTGATCGGCCGCTACGGTCCGCATTACCGGCTCATCACCTATACGACGATGTCGGCCAACCTGATGCTGCGCGAAGTGGGCATTTCGCTTTTCCTTGCGGGCGTGGGGCTGGGTGCCGGCGAGGATTTCGTGCCTACGCTCGTCGCGGGCGGATATGTCTGGATCGCTTACGGAGCTGTAATCACGATCGTTCCGCTGCTGCTGGCGGGGCTTTTCGGACGTTTTTACTACAAACTCAACTATTATACGCTGATCGGCGTGCTTTCGGGCGCGTCGACCAATCCGCCGGCACTGGCCTATTCGACCGAGCAGACCACGTCCGACGCACCTTCGGTGGGATATGCTACGGTCTATCCGCTGTCGATGTTCCTGCGGGTGCTGGCGGCCCAGCTTTTGATTTTGATTTTCGGATAACTCAAAAAGGCGCGGCCAAACAAAGACCCGTTACTGCCATAACAAGTCATTGCATAGAGATTAGTAGCCGGCCGCGCCTTTTTTTAATTGAATAGTTATGAATATCGTATTATACGGAGTTCCGGCGGAAACGGCCGGAAGGATTGCAGACCGATACGGTCTGAAAGTGATAAATTCGCCCGACAAATTCGACGCATCGGGAACGATGGTACTTGTTCCGTCGATAAACGCCCCGCGGTACCTGTTGGCGTTTTACAACGCCATGCTGCGGCATGAGGACGATGTCGATGCGGTCATTATCTGCGGTGCCGAGTCCTGCGAGGCCGTCAGCACGGTGCAGTACTGCACTCCGCTGGGGAAATTCTTCACCCTGAACGGTGATCTGGACGGAGAGGAACTGGTATCGGAACTTTGTCTGCTTCTCGATTCGCTGTTCGCCGAGGGGAATCAAATCAATTTTTAGGAATGGAGACTAAAGGCTATGTACACGTTTACACCGGTAACGGCAAAGGCAAGACCACGGCGGCATTCGGACTGGCCCTGCGGGCGTTGTGCGCCGGGAAGGGCGTCTATGTCGGGCAGTTCGTCAAATCGATGAAATACAATGAAACGAAGATCGAACGGCTGTTCAACGGCTCGGACCCGGCATTCGGCCGTATCCGTATCGAACAACTGGGGCGCGGATGTTTTATCGGAAAAGACCCCGAGTCGGCCGATGCGGAAGCGGCACGCAAAGGATGGACCCGTTGTGCGGACCTGCTCCGAAGCGGGGAATACGATGTGGTGATCCTCGACGAACTGACCATCGCCCTGCATTTCGGACTGCTCTCGACCGCTGTCGTGCTGGATGTGCTGCGCAGCCGTCATCCGGCTGTTGAGGTGGTTATCACGGGGCGTTATGCACCGCAGGCACTGATCGATGCGGCCGACCTTGTTACTGAAATGTGTGATGTGAAGCACTACTACACGCAGGGCGTCCTTTCGCGCGACGGTATCGACCGTTGATTATTCGAGGCGTTGGTAGTAGTGTAATTCCCGGTCGTTTTCGTCCAGTACCTCCGGGTGCATGATCGCGATCAGGTCGTGCAGGACGACGTCGGGCTGTACCACACCCGACTCCCAGTAGTCGTTGCCTCCGGCGACATTCAGCCGTTTGTTGCAGTTGTAAACGGCACCGTTTCTTACGCATCGGGTGTTTGTGAATTTCGGGAACTGCGATTTCAACTCCCCGAGTGACGCGGCACTGCCCGCATTGAGCCACATATCGGCCTGTGCCGTGAGCATATACGCCTCTTCGAGGTCGATGGGGAGCGAACGGTTCGATGTGTTCTTCTTGTAAATATAATCCCCTCCGGCGTCGGCGATCAGCCGGGCGACGTAGCTTTCGGTCGACGCCATAAACCACGACCCGGCATAGGGCGTGTTAATCATCACTTTCGGATGTTTCGAAGTCGCCGCCGCGACTTTTGCCCGGAGCGCATCGTAACGTTCGGGAACCGGCTCGAAGACTGCTTCGCCTTTTTCGCGGCTGTCGGTGATCTCGGCGATAGCCACCAGCCATTCGGCCTTGCCGAGCGGCGACTCTTCGAGGTACTCGCCGATGTAACAGAACGGAATGCCCATTTCGAGCAGTTTCGACTCCATGCCGCTTGCGCCGCTCACGCCGAACAACAGCACCAGATCGGGCCGTTGTGCGAGCAGCAGTTCGTAGTCGATATTTCCGTCGAAGCCGATGTCCGCCACGGCTTCGGGGTGTGTCGTTACATATTTATTCGAAATATAGTTTCTTCCCGAAACTCCTACCACCCGGTCGACCTGTCCCAACGCATCGAGCATCGCCACATAAGTAGAGGAGAGGCAAACGATGCGCCTCGCTCCCGCTTTCACGACCTGTCCGGTGAAACCTGCCGGAATCTTTTCTCCGTTGCGGACGATGAAGAGCGTTGTTTCGGTGTTCTCGGCGCCTTGCCACGGATTGAATACTTTGAGAAGCGTACTTTGCCGGCCTTCAGCACCGACGATCTCGAAGCCCGAGGCATAGGACGGTTTGTAGAGGGTTTCCGTATAGGCGTCTATTCCTGTCGTGTTCGATGCGCAGGAGATAAGGAAGGTAGCCGCGCTAAGCAGGATGAAATAGACTGTTTTTTTCATAAGAATCCGTTAAAAAGTCTGTTTGCAGAAACCGGATGTATGGTTGTATGGCAGACAACGCATACTACTAACCTCTGTGATTCTCCAGTTTCTGCAAACAGACTATCAAAAAAATGGCGGCAGGATTAATTACAGGAAGGTTTGCAATGGTTCACCGCGATTAAAAGGCCCCGCCGCCGTGTCAAATATTATTGCGCAATTGTTTCGATCTCTTTTCCCGCCAAGTGCAGGTCGATAGCGCAGTTGAACAACACGCAGGCCGGACCATAGCCGTAGCCCAGATCCTGCAAGGTGGCGTTCTGGATCTTCACGAAATCGATGCCCGGCAAATTAACTTTGTTCCCTTCTTTGTCGCGAGCCCAGCCGATGTCGAACGACGATCCAGTCTCATCCGTGGGGTCGCTGTTGCAGACATAGCCGTAGTCGTACCAGCGGGAAGCTTGAGTTGGCCAGCCGTTCGTCAGATCTTCCGGGGCCTTGGCCAGAGGCGGCAGCATCGTGCAACCCGTATATGTCAGTGCGGTGCCCTCGGCCGATTCCATCAACCATGCGGGCCAGACCGAGAATGTCCCCCATGGAGCCTTGGCATAACAATAGGTTCCGGTTTCCGATTCGTTGATTGCATAGGAGACCCATTCTACCATTCCATCGGACGGGGTGACATTGTCGGGACGGGTATAAACCATTTTCAGGTTGCGTCGTTCGCCGGTCTTGCCGTATTCGCTGCCAGCCAGTTCGTACCATTCATCGTCGGCCTTGCCGTTGCCGTTCGCGTCAGACGAAACATAGACAACCCCTTGTGCAGGATAAGCGCCTTTGGTGGCATATGAACCGATGCGGAAGTCGCGCAGACCATTGACATTCATCACTGTATGGTCGAATCTGAATACGATGCTGCCGCCGAACGAACCGAGATTCACTCCCAGATCGTTTTTGTCAAACGGCTTGTCGACGAGTTTTGTGTTGACGCTTGCCAATACCGTGGACGGCGTGTCGATGGTCGAGAATGCCAATCCCTTGCCGTTGGTAATCGCAGGATTATACTCCAAGACTTCCGAGATATAATACGAATAGGCCGTAGCCTCGGTCGTTACGGTGACGGTGGCGCTCTTGGTCTCGGTGATGCCGCTGTCGTCGGAGATTGTCAGCGAAATCGTGTAGTCGCCCGTTTCCAGTTGGATGAACGAAAGCGTCTTGTCGGTTCCGGCTTCGGCAGCTTCCGCGTCGTTAGGGCCCTTCACCGTCCATTTGTAGACGGGGTTTTGGTCGAAGCCTGTGATCGTCGGTTCGATCACGAGCACCTTGCAGCGGTCGGTCGAATAAGTCGCGTCGAGCGACATCGAATTGGAGAATCCTGCCTGATTGATCGTGATTTCGAGCGTTTTGTCGCTTTCGTCCTGTTTGAGAACCACTTTGCCCGGTTCGCGGGCCTCGGTCGAACTGTTCTTGGCGACCGTGATGACCAGCGCAGTCTGTTCGAGTTCGGCCGGAGCCCATTCGGGAGATGAGACCACTTCGTAGGCTACTGCGCTCGTTCCGGCCTGAGCCGTTTTGGTTGAGGTGACCAGGATGGTGTAGGTCTTGCCGTCGGCCGGGGCGCTGATGGGGTTGTCTTCGGCCTTCACCGAGAATTCATAGGTCGTCTTCGACGTGTTGCCGTCGTCGTTCTCGTCTTTACATGCGGTAAAGAGTACGCCTGCGGCCGCAATGGCCAGCAAACTCCGGAAAGTAAATTTCTTCATCGTTTTATAAATTAAAGGTGTGTTGAGTTATTCGTCTTTAGCACAGCGGACGGAATATCCGTCGCTGCGATAGCCCCTGTCTCTTTTTATGCTGGGACGTTGGTCGTAGGGAATGATGTAAATGGAGAGCTGGTAGGTATCCTGAGTCCAGATACCTGTATTGAATCCCGAATTCTTCAGGCATCCGCCACCGACGCGGTAACGGAATCCGGCATAGGGAAAGACCCCTAGTGGCGAATAGTCGGTCGTGGCCTTGTCGAGTCCGTTCCATGCGAACAGTCCGTTCTTGTCCGCCGGGACACACCACCCTTCGGGACAGGGATCGAACGGCGTTTTGCCCCGAGCACCGCACCACAACGTGTCGCACGCTTCGACTTTCAGGGGCTCCTTGCTGGGGAACCAGTCGTCGGCTAACAGGAAATGCATCGGCGAAAATATTGATTTGGCAAAGTTCGTCCGGGTCAGGTCTTCGCTGGTTCTGATCGTGCGGATACCCGTGCCTCCCGATTGCGACCCCTCGGTCAGCAGCGTTCCTGCAGCGTCGTAGATGGGTTTGCTATCGAAACGGTTGTAGTCGGTCTGATTCGTTCCGCGGAGTATGCGGTCGCCGGGGAAGGGATCCTTGCGCCCCCACTGGTAATAGACACCGTACGAAGCCAAAATATCCTCTTCGGATGTGCCCGAAACGACGCCTGCACCCAAATTGCGCTTCATCATCACCTCGCCGCCCAGTTCGACCTGCTCGTCGGCAGGATCGAACTCCGCGCACCACAGGTGCCACGACCACAGCAGATTGCCCGCCGCATCGAAAGCGCCGAGGAGAGCGTTTCCGTGATTGAAAAACTCCTTCTCATCGTCGTCGGTGCCGATCGCATGATAGAAATAGGCCTTGCCGTCGACCAGCTTCGGGAATTCGATCACCTTGTAGGGCGTCTCCCACAGGATCGCCACGCTGGCGGGCGACATCGTCGCTTCGGTATCCTCGCCCTTGCGGGTCACGTCGATGCAGTAGCGTGCATTCGACTTGTTGATGATGTAGCAATTGGAGGGTTGCCCCGTGAGATCGACCGTCTCGGCGAGCGAAACATAGAGCGAAGTGGAAACGCTCGATCCGCCGGACGAACGCCCCGTCAGATAGACGGTTCCGAATCTGACGTTGGTATTCTCCTCCTCTTCTTCCTCCCCGTCGGCCAATGTCTTCGGGTCGTCGGGAAAGGTCGTCGGCGCAGTCACGGAGATGCGACGTTCGTTCATGTCGACCGTCACCGAGGAACGGTCGTCGGGGTCACCAACGAGATGTTGATCGCCGTAAAGCCCAGCGACGTCGTACCGCCCGGCTCCTCGACGAAAGCGCCCCGTTCGTTGAGGAGGAACGAGTAGGTCTCGCTGTCCTTTTTACACGATTGAAGCAGCACCGCCGCAACGACGAACAGCCCCACGAAGATTTTCACTGTCAGATTTTTCATTTGTATAAAGCGACTCGTTATTTTCCAAAATATCTGCAAATATACCAAAAAGCGGAGAATAATCCGCTACACCCGCCGAATTATTTACGGTTAGGAATAATTCTTGCCCGTTGTAGGAACGTTCGAACGGCCGGAATTAGTATATCGCCGGTACGTTACCGACACCTATTCCGACGGACTCTCTCCGGAAAACACGTTTCGGAAACATGCCGGCAGCCGATCCGGCGTCCCGAGGACGCCGCAATGCGAGGAGGGCGGGATTTCCTGCCGGCACGACCGTATAAACCATCCAACCATGCCTTCCTCCCGCTCGTATATGAAAAAGATCGACATCGAAAAAGGATCGAAACGGGCCGACGCCCGATTCCGCATCACCGTCGAAGAGACGGGCCCCTATCTGGTCTACGGACAGCCGCCGCTGGCCCAGCAGTTCATCATGCCCGACGCCGAGGGCGAAAGCTGGTACTTTCAGCAGGGTGCGCACTTCCCGACCGACGACGAACCGACGGCGCTGTGCCGCTGCGGCGCCTCGAAGAACAAGCCCTATTGCGACGGAGCACACGTCCACGCGGCGTGGGATCCGCGCCTGACGGCCGACGACGCTCCGCTGCTGGACAACGTCGAACTGACCGAAGGCGAGACCCTCTCGATGACCGACAACCCCAAATACTGCGTCTTCGCACGTTTCTGCGACGCCAAGGGGCAGGCGTGGAATCTGGTCGGGCAACCGGAGAACGACGAGGCGCGCGAACTGGCCATCCGCGAGGCTTCGATGTGCCCCAGCGGCCGACTGATGGCGTGGGACAACGAGACCGGCACTCCCTACGAATTCCGCTTCGAGCCGTCGCTGGGACTCATCGAAGACGTCGCCATCGGAGCCAGCAGCGGCCTGTGGGTG
>ERZ827488.3136-NODE-3136-length-14027-cov-5.186086_pt1 | contig 14027 bp, 8 predicted proteins | sample MGYA00519771_ERZ827488 | MGnify/ENA primary metagenome ERZ827488 (study PRJEB31778, sample SAMEA3449323) | human gut metagenome | biome: human gut; feature: human-associated habitat; material: faeces | place: United Kingdom | collected 2010/2012 ...
TATGCCGATATTTTAGAAATGCCGATTTTTGACTTTCTGAAATATTGGATTTATAGAGCTTTATAAATATATCGGCATTTCTTACTATAAAGATGTAACCAGTCATCGCTTATAGAAAGGAGACCGTGTATGATAAAATCCTACCCGTTACTAAAACCATTAACTGATCAGCTCATGAAGGAGGTGAGAGCCTACGGGATACTGGAAGTGTCTTTAGAACAGTATCAGATTGTTTGTAACTCGATAGTACGCTTTGCACAGTCATTACAGGTTGATTCCTACAGTCCAGGGTTGATGGATTCCTACAAGGACAATCTTGACACCAGGTGTTCTTCCGGTGAGATATGCAAGGAATATCATCGATTCCAACTGCGTGTTATGCGTATGCTATCTTCACTTGCGGAAAGCGGCATTGTTGATTTTTCGAGCACTAAATCTCATCCGCTCAAGTACATTGTATCCGACGAGACAAGCAGCCTCGTGGAAATAATTCTCAACAGTTACCCTATCAGCAATGCAACAAAAAAGGATCTCCGAGCCCCTACCAGACATTTTTTGTGGTACGCTGAACAGTTCGGGATAAAGCCGCAACGTATTGATGACACTATAGTCATGTCATTCCTGATTGATGAAGTACTGGTTTCGAACAGCGGCAGTACCGGACGTACGTTAAGGTGTGTAAAGTATGCCACGGAATACCTTCGGGCTCATGGGAATGATTGCCTGCACCGTGATTATACTCTTCTGAAGCTGAAAAATAATCACCGGCGTATTATCCCGGCCTATTCTGAAGAAGAGATTTCGGGAATAGCCCAGGCAGCTGATACAGATAGCACCATTGGAAAGAGGGATCTTGCGATTATACTTGTTGCATACTGCACAGGGCTCCGCGGAATCGACATCATAGGCATTAAGTTATCAGATATAGACTGGCACAATCACAAAGTGTCAGTAGTGCAGTCAAAAACTCATACGCCAATCGTATCTGAACTGAACGGTGCCACCTTGAACGCCCTTGCTGATTATATCCTCGACTGGCGTCCTAAATGCGATATTCCTGAGGTTTTCGTAACAGTAAAGGCTCCGTATCGAAGACTGTCAAAGGGATTTGGCAGTATGATTGACAAGTATTGCGAAAAAGCAGGCGTATCCAAAATCGCATTTAGAGGATTCCATAGTTTACGGCGTTCCTTTGAAACGGTTATGGTGTCAAAAGGAGTTCCCATTGAAACCGTGTCCCAGATGATGGGACACAAATCCATTATTGAGGATAAACCGTACATCACACACGATACGCACCAGATATCATTCGTGGCAATGGATTTTTCGGATGTGCCTATTACCAGCGGGTTCTATTTTGGACATACAGAAAGTGCCGGATCCCTGGAGGGAGGTGCTGGAGCATGACCCTTGATAAAAAACTCAATGACGCATTTGAGGAGATGATGAAATATCGCCAGTCCATTGGATACGCCACCGCTACATATAGGAGTTCGGTTCCTCCATTTATAAACTTTTGTGTAAAGAACCATCCCCTGTCTGCCCGCATTACCCAGGAAATGGTAGACGAGTGGCTCATTTATTATCCTTATACTGTCAACAGCAAATCCGTCTTCCTCTCTCTCCTGCGGGAGTACACGAAATACCTGAACTTCCTTGGATATGATGATTATATACCGGATGACGACTATGTAGTAAAGCGCATAGCTTTCAATCCGTACCTGTTTACGGATGATGAACTCTCCGGGTTATTTAAAATGATTGACTCATATGTTGGCAAAACCTGTGGGAAAAGATATCTGCCAGAGATTGTGCTTCCTGTGTATAGCCGGTTGCTTTACTGCTGTGGTCTTCGCCCACAGGAACCACCTGCGATACGAACAGAGGATGTAAACCTGATTACAGGAGACGTTTATATACGGCAGTCCAAGAGGCACAAGGATCGGCACATCATTATGTCAGAGGATATGCGCGCGCTCTGTCAGAAATACGATTCCGTAGCAGGAAAGAGGCAATGGTTCTTTCAAAAATGGGACGGCACACCATACGAAGCATCGTGGTACAACCAGATATGGAGGAACCTGATCTCAAAGAGTGGCATTTCATGGAAGGGGACTCCAAGACCTTATGATCTGCGGCACGCTTTTGCTTCGCGTAATATAATCCGCTGGATAAACAATGGGAAGGACGTGATGGAATTATTGCCGTACCTTTCGGCATATATGGAGCATTCAGAACTCACATCAACGCTTTATTATATCCACCTTCTTCCAGAGAATCTGCGCAAGTCCAAAGCTGTAAACTGGGCTCTCCTTTCCCAGGTTTATGGAAAGGGGGGTCCGGAAGATGAGGATTAAAGCTAAAGATCCACGCCTTGTATCGCTTATGGGTGAATTTATGAGAATCTACCTTCCGGGTGTCAGGAATCGCGATAAAGACACAATTGACTCGTACAGATATAGCATAAATCTGTTTGTGACATACCTTGAATCAAAACAAAAGGTGACTGTCCTAACGATGCAGTCATCTGACTTCAGCCAGAAAAACATAGTAGAATTCATGGCTTGGCTGAAATCTGAACGCAATAACGTGGCACCGACCATAAACCATCGCCTGTCAGATCTACGGGGATTCTGCAAGTACCTTTATAAAAAGAACGCTATCTCCCTTGATGCGTATGAGGCAATCCGCGAGATAAGCGATGTTGATGATGAAAGGATTTTCGATTTTACATGGCTTTCAGTTAATGATGTGTACCTGGTTCTTAAAAGTACAGATAGCAACCGTGAAGCTGTAAGAGATCGTTTTCTCCTGTCGCTTCTGTATGAAAGCGGTGCACGGATAAATGAGGTATTGTCACTAAAACTCCTTGATATTAAAGCGACATCCAACGGGGAGGCTGATGTCCATTTCTACGGAAAAGGAAAGAAACATAGGATTACACCCTTATCCAAGGAAATATGGAGCCAGTTTGAAGATTACTGCGAAAAATATCATCCAGACAAGACTTCGGAGAATCTGATGTTTTATTCTTTCCGAAATGGCCGGAGAAACAAAATGTCCAGTGATAATGTCAGCCGTATACTTGCAGGATGTGAAACAGAGGTTCGCAAAAGCAATCCGGATCTAGTCCATCTGCATTCGCATCTTTTCAGAAGGACGAGGGCAATGCCCCTGTATCAGGCGGGGGTGCCTCTCCCTACTATATCTGAATGGCTTGGTCATTCGAATATAGAAACGACTCGTTTCTACGCTAAGGTTACTGAAGAAATGAAGAGGGAAGCACTGCATAAGCTTAGCGATAGCGACAGATCCGTCTTTAAGGATGATGTGGTGTTCAAGTATGCCAATGACGAAGATGCTATCAAGCGGCTTTGTGGATTAAAATAAATATCTAAAATTTGTTTTGGGAGTATATCATTAGTGGTTTCAGCAGCATAGGAATTAACCCTCGTGCTACCTACAATCATTATCAGGGATAATACTAGAACAGTAGCTTTACTTATTTTTTTCATAAGTTCCCTCCCTATATTCATTTAAGTTAATAATTTTGTCAAAAATCTCATAATCGTTATTATGAGTTATTACAATAATAATCATCTCCTTTTTTATACTTTGCAATGTGTCATATAATCTTCGCCTCCTCTCCTCATCTAATGGAGATGTACTTTCGTCTAAAATTAAGATATCTGGTGCTTTTGTCAAGGCCCTTACTAAATCAAGTCGTTTTTTTTGTCCTCCAGATAAATTACTAGCATTTGAAGTCAACTCCGTATCCCATTGGTCTTGCATTCGGACTATTTCATTATAAATATCAAGCGATTTACAAATCCTCACACAATTTTGCGTTACATCTTCTTCATCAAAAAGTATATTTTCCGCTATAGTACCCATATAAAAAAGTGAGTCTTGCATTACAGCAGAAATTTTATCTCTAACAGAATACAAATTAAGTTCAGAGAGTCTATAATCATTAAAATAAATTTCTCCAGAAGTAGGTGCATACAGCCCTAGTAAAAGTTTTATTAATGTAGACTTCCCACAGCCACTCGAACCATATATACCGACAATTTGCCCCTTATTAATCTTCATACATAATTTACTTATAATAGGTTTTCCCTTATTATAACTAAATTCTAAATTTTTCACTTCGATTTGTTCTATTTTTTGGTTTAATATAATACCATTTTTTCTTTCTTCTTTTTCATTCATTATATCCTCTAATCTTTTTATAGCAGCATTAACTTCGTCATAACTATTACCAAATTCACAGAAAAAATTAACTGGTGATAGTAACATACCTTGATAATTAATTAAGAGAATAATACTTCCTATGCTAATTGAACCGTTGAATATTGCCTGTCCTCCTATTAACCAAATTATAATAGCAAGCATGTATATAATAAAAATACTTAAATTTATATTCAAACAACAGATAAATTCAAACTTGATTTGAGTCTTAAAATATTTATTATAAATAGTTTGAAATTTATTTTTTACATAATTTTCCAAATTATAAATTCTAGAAAGTATTGCAGTATTATAATTATCAGCATGATTATCATAGCCAAAATTTGCAAATGCTTTTCCGCCTACACATACCTCTTTGGTCTCATCTTCAGACTGATATGCAAAATTTTCTGCTGAAATATATCCATTTCTATACCACTCATTTACTTTCTTATAGTAGTCCAGTAGTCCATCCTGCTCTAACCACCACTGAAGTGTTCCATCGTCTGCTTCTACATATCCACTTCCTGCCAATCCCATCTGTTGAAGCAACCAATTAAATTTATGAGCGCAATTAAAAGCACATGTTGTCATATCTGGATACGCTTCTTTGACTGCTGCAAATGCATTGTCCAAGTCATCAAGTGTTTCAAACTTTAATTCCAACTCATCCGCAATGTCCTGTCTATACATGAATCCTGGTCCTTCTACCAAAATCTTATCCCATTTTGCATACTCATAATCTGGTGAAAAACCACAACCTATTGTATAAAAATGGCCATCAACTGCCGTATTTACAAAACGATATGTTTCATCTGGCTCAAATGTATACTGAGGATACTCGTCAATTAACTCATCCAATGGATAGCAAACTGATTCATCTGCCAAATACTGGTAACGATTTGAACAAATAATATCTGGCATATCTCCACCTGATACCATTAATGCCAATTGATTGCCATCAGCTGCACGAATCACCTCAATATCTGCACCTACTCTTGAGGCAAACTCTTCTGGAACCGCACCTTCCCATTTTTCATATGGCCACCACGTTTCATCCACAAAAATTGTTAATTTTGGCGTTTCTTCTGCTTTCACCGTCACTTGTCCTGCAAGCGGTACCGCCATCACTGCTGTCATTGCTAATGCTGTCATCTTTCTCTTCATTTCTTTGTCCTCCTTTTATTTTAGGTTTTATTCCTTTACCGCACCAATCATCATTCCTTGCACAAAATATTTCTGCAAAAATGGATATACACACATGATTGGAAGCATTGAAACCACCATAGCAGTTGCCTGAACTGTAAATGTAGTTGCTGTATTTGCCTGCGACATCTGCCCTGCTGCATCTGTGTTTGCAGTAGTCGCTAATGTCTGATTGATCGTTGTCATCATCTTATAAGATAATGTTCTTAAATTATTATCACGTACATAATAAGCTGAATCCAACCAACTGTTCCACTGTCCTACTGCACTAAAAAGTGCCAACGTTGCAAGAAACGGTTTTGATACTGGAAGAACTATTTTTGACAAGACGCGAAGTTCTGACGCACCATCCATTCTCGCTGATTCCAATATTGATTCTGGAATAGAGCTAAAAAAATTAATTCCTGTCATAACAAAAAATCCATTTATCATTCCTGGAATGATATACACGAAGAATGTATTTAGTAAATGTAATTCTTTCAGAAGAATATAATATGGTATCAATCCACCTGAAAAATACATCGTAAAAACCACCAAAAAACGGTAAACATTTTTAAACATCAAATTTTTTCTAGATAATGCATAACTAAACATACTTGTAAAGGCTACACATAATAGAGTTCCTATAATGGTCTTTGCAACCGATACACTAAATGCATGTGTCCACTCTGCATCACTTAAAAACAGCTGATAATTTGCCAATGTAAATTTTCTTGGAAATAGATAAACACCGCCTTTCATCAAATCCATTCCATCATTTAATGAACAAATAATAGTATAATAAAATGGATACACTGTTATGATTCCTACAATTGTCAATAAAATATACACGACAATATCTACAATTTTGTCCTCTGTTAATTTTTTCTTCATATGCCTTGTCCTCCTATTAGAACAGTCCATCTCCCGTTATTTTCTTTACTATTGTATTGCTGATGAGAATTAAAACAATAGAAGTCATTGATTGAACTAGATCCACAGCTGTTGCATAGGAAAAACGCCCCTGCGCCATTCCCATTTTAAACGCATATGTTTGAATAATTTCGGACTTAGCATTATTTACAGTATTTCCCATCAAAAATGACTGTTCAAAATTGGAACCTACCATTCCTCCTCCAAGAAAGCTCCCTATTGATAAGATTAACACTGTTATAATGGATCCCTTAATTCCTGGAAGTGTAATATGCCATATTCTTTTTAATCGCCCTGCTCCATCAATACTTGCTGCTTCATAAAGTGTTTTGTCAATGCCCGATATCGCTGCCAAAAAGATAATCGCCCACCATCCCGAACTTTTCCAAATAGATAGTACCACTGATGTTCCCCAGAACATATTCGGATCTGTTAAAAATGGAATCCCACTATCAATAATTCCCATATGTACTAACAATTGATTAATAGCACCTTTTCCCTGTGACAAAAGCGCTGTGCTGATTCCATAAACAAGAACCCACGATACAAAATTAGGCAAATAGCTTGCAGTTTGAATCACACGCTTAAATTTCTCATTTCTACATTCAGAAATAAGAATCGCTAAAATAATTGGTACTGGAAATGCAAAAATCATTTTTAGCGAGCTCAAAACAATCGTATTTCTCAGCAATTCCCAGAATCGATAATCTGAAAAGAATTCTTTGAAATACTTCAATCCGACCCATTCGCTAGTAAAAATTCCCGATATTCCTGCTGTAATCTTATAAGATTTGAAAGCAAGAATGATTCCAAACATTGGAATAATAGAAAATATAATCAAATATGCAACTCCAGCTAATGCAAAAAACTGAAGTTCCTTCTGACGCCTAAATTTCACAAACTTCTTTTTCCAACTCTCTGAACGTGTCATTTTTTTCCTCCCTTATTTTTTAATTTCTCTTTTTTCTTTTATTATAGCCTCTTTTTTTTTCCTGAATAGAGAAGATTTTTTTGTTTTTCTTTTTATTTTTTCTTTACCTACGATAGCAAATCAACTAATTTTATATTTATCTACGTTTTCTTTCATTTTTTAATTTTTACTTTCATCTTTTCCAATAATTCTTTCCAAAAAAAGTTAACAATCCAAAATATTTTCACATATGATTTTTTTTGCCTTACTTTCATTTTATTTTTATTTATACTATAATAATATTCAAACACGATCCCTAATAAATCTCCAAAGGAGGGTCTTTTTATGTTACAAAAGCAGAAAAAACTATTGCCACGTGTTATTTGCTGCTACTTTCTTGCGGTCTTCATTCCTATTGTTCTTTTAAGCTTTATGATATACCATTACTTTTCTGACCAGCGCATTAAAGAATACACCACCGACCGTGTCACTTCGCTTTTAATGGAACAAAATTCGTTGGAAAATGAACTGGATATTGTTCAGCAATATTCTTCACAGCTTCAGTCTGATTACGAGCTAAGACTACTACTTCACGGCATCTATACTTCAAATTCAAAAGTAGTTCGTGCCTATAATACACAAATTTATTCTTTGCTCAGCAATATTCGACTTCACAATCCAAATATTCGCGATATCTCCATTTATACAGAAAACGAAATTGCTGCCAACCTTCTAAAGGAATTTTATCCATTGAGTGCCCAGCCTTTTTTCGAAAACCCTGATCCACTTCTGTTAAATGGTACATGGCGTATAGAATACACTGATGGTCTTCCGTCTCCTGTATTTTATATTGGTTTCTCAAACCCTCCTATGAAGAAATATTGTGGTATCCTGCGCATTGCCTTTGACACGCAGATATTTGAACAGTATGCCAACCGTTTTCCAGACTCTCATATTTATGTTTATCTAAATCAATGTTTAATTTATCAGACTAAGCAAGAAAAACCCTCTACTAATTTACATCAATATATTGATTCTTCCACTCACCTAGACACACCAATGATCTCCTTAAATGAAAAAGATCATAACGTCGTCAGTATTTTTTCTCTCTACAATGGAAGTTTTTATATTATGAAAGTAGCTCCAGAAAGTGAAACACTATTTTCCTACAAACCATTTATATTAAGTCTACTATTTGCTGGATTTCTGCTCATTTTTGCAAGCATTGCTGTTTTTCTTATTCTATTTCGAGCTATGCATAACGTTGTCAAACTTAGTGATCATATGAAACAGCAGGATAAGCCTCGATTAACTCCGTATACTGGTGAAATTACCTCCGATGAAACTGGTGATCTTGCAATTTCATTTAATCAGATGGTACAGCATATTAATGAACTCTCGGACAGTCTTTTAAATAGCGAAATTCAATTAAAAAATGCGCAAATTGAGTCTCTGCAATCGCAGCTAAATCCTCATTTCTTCTACGGGACTTTGGAAAGCATTCGCATGATTGCTGAGATCAACCACCAAGAGTTGATTTCGGATATTGCCTTTTCCTTTGCGAATTTAATGCGCTATTCTCTATCTAGAGAATATTTGGTTCCTATTGAGCGAGAATTGGATGTTATCCGTCAATATCTATCCATTCAAGAAAAACGCCTTGGAAACCGCTTTGATGTCACTTGGGATATTCCCGATTTGACTGACAAATGGCGTTGTCCAAAATTTTCTATTTTTAATATGATAGAAAATGTTTTTTCACACAACGTCAGTAAATGCAAGGATTTTATTCATATTCATATTATTATTGTACGCAATGATCTTGATATGACCATTACAGTAAAAAATACAGGTCCGGGCATTTCACCTGAACGCTTAAAGCAGCTTCAATATCTATTGGCTCATCCAAAAGAACGAGCCACAATGACGAGCGAGAATAACGGTCGCAGCATTTTTAACACGAGTGATCGTCTAAAAATCTTTTATGGAGACGGCTATTACTTTTCCATTGAAAGTGAACCTGGAAAAGAAACTACTTGTAGCATCCGAATCCATCGCTGATTCACCTTAAAAAGTGAAACTAAAAGCTTCTATTACTACAAAAAGGAGGAAACTATGGCATTAAATGTTTTACTTGTCGACGATGAATATCTTGTTTTAAAGGGACTAGAAATTATTCTTTCTGAGCAGGCAGAGACATCCGTAAAAATTGTAACCGCTATGGATGTAGAAGATGCTTTAAATAAATTAACCTCATTTCGCCCTGATGTCATCATCACTGATATTAATATGCCTGAGTCTAATGGTTTTGAGCTTATCAAACAAGCTCAGCAAAATTTCCCACACTGCAGATTCATCATATGCAGTGGATATGATGAACAGTCCTATCTCAAACAGGCTCTGCACCTGCATGTAGATGATTATTTACTCAAACCAATTGATAAATCTCTTTTAATTCATCGTTTAAAGGAACTCGAAGTTGAGAAAGAAAGAAATATTTCACATGTACTTATGCGTATTCAACTTCTTTTGCTAAACGGAAACAGCTACTCTGATGACGTTGTTCCCGCAAAAGATTTAGAATATATTTTTCCCAATTCTGCGTTTTGCTTATGTGCGATCAACAATACCCATACAGACCCACTTCAACTAAAGCAACAACTAACACGATACTTTGATACAATTTACACATTTTCTCTTAATTCACGAACTCTTTTTCTGCTGAATTACTCAAAAAAAATTCACTCGGAAGAAGTATATACTATTTTAGAAACTCTTTTTAAGACCATCCCGTGGGGACACTCTTATTTTCTTTCCACCGCTGGAAAAGCAAATGCAATCAACTCGATCGCGGTTCACTATCAGGAAGCTCTATGTGAAATGATACTATCTCAATCTCCTGCCAGCAAAACAGAAGACTACTCACCCCTCTTACAAATCATTGCCAAGCGCACACTACTTCCTGCAATTCGTGTTATCACCTTTGAGGAAAATATTGAAGATTACATTCAAGAACTTTACAATGCGCTTCCAGCTAATTTGTATTATCCTCTTATTTTTACAGAAATTTTTTCTGCATACACCTTTGTATCCGATATCAATCTTCCTATTGATCGAATCCATAGGCAGTATCCGACGCCATCAGATAACACAATTACGCAAAAATCACTAATTCAATTTGTAAAAAAGCTGTTAGATTTCTGGCACAATTCATTCTCTCAAACGGAACAAGAAAGCTGTTCTTCCAAGGTAGCCGCTGCTTGCAGATATATTAAACTCCACTATCAGCAAGATATTTCCCTTGATAAGCTTGCCGAAATCTTAACGATCAATGCCAGCTATCTTAGCTATATTTTCAAAAAAGAAACTGGATCCACCATTGTTCAGTATCTTACAAATGTTAGAATGGAACAAGCGTGCGAGCTTCTATGCCATCGTCCTGATCTTACTATGGAAGAAATTGCACTTCAAACTGGCTATAACTCTACAACCTATTTTCATAAGATTTTTCGTTCAAAATTTGGCGTTAGTCCACGGCAATGGCAACAAACAATGTCCGAAAAATAAAATTGAAAAGTAGAACACCTCGACGATTGCTTTATTCATCGCAACCATCAAGGTGTTCATTTATCTAACATTACTTACAAGTCCTTGTTTGCATTTAATTATTCTCATCCAATTATTCGAAGGTTCTCTTTTTTTAAGAAAGTTCCTTCTGGACCAATCAATTTCTGTTCCCTCTGATTCCATTTGTATGTTTCCAGCTTATAGGATCCATTTTCATATTCATAGCCATCACCATCATCACTATAGAATTCATATGAGCAATCCTTTCCATTATATACAAAAAAAGTAAGCTCATTCGATGCCACAACCTCTTCTACACTCTGCGCTGGCTTTGCAATTGGAAGAATACTTCCTTCCTTTACAAAAAGAGGAATTTTCTCGATCGGTGCCTCTTCCTCAATCCACTGACCGCCCTCATAATACTTGTTCGTCCAGAAATTATACCAACCACATCCCTCTGGAAGATAAACAGCACGATAGCAATACGGATTTAGTATCTTTTTAGTACCATTTTCGTTCTTTTGGTAATACATTGGCCTTGTCACTGGACACACCATCAGACTCTCTCCAAACAAATATTGATTCGAAATATGAAGTGCTTGCTGATCCTTTGGAAAGTCAAATGCAAGCATGCGAATCATTGATGAATCATACAGCCATACTTTTCCAGCAGTTGAATATATATAAGGAAGAAGTTTATAGCGAAGCGCATTCATCCGAAGTAATGCCTGATAAAACATACCTCCCTCTCCATCAAATTTCCAAAGCTCTCTTCTGCAATCCGTTCCATGTCCTCTAAATATTGGAAGAAAACAACACCACTGGTACCAGCGTGTATACAATTCCAGATAAGCCGGATCATTCGTTGTATCGTCGTACTTCCCGTCCCAATACCAAGAATCGCCATCCTTCACAAAGAAAGCACCAATGTCTGCCGTCCAGTACGGAAGTCCACTTGCACAGAAATTAAGCCCTGCTGAGATCTGATTGCGAAATGTCTTCCAACTCGCAGAGGTGTCTCCAGACCACATAACCGTGCCATACTGCTGCTGCCCCGTCCATGCACTTCTCGTTAGATTAAAGACTCGCTTATTGGATCCATCCTTTTTCTGCTCTGCTCTCTGCCCTTCATAAATTGCCCTTGCATGGTACAAAGCATAATCGTTTGTATGCGCTTCTCCTAGAAACTCACCTGCTGTCTTTTTGTATTCCTCATACTGACTTGCAGGCTCCTGACGCTCCACATGACTCCACTCTGGTGTAAACGGTTCGCTTGAATCACACCACCAAGCATCCACTCCATACCGATACAAGCCTCTTTTCACCTGCTCCCAATAGCATTTGCGAGCCTGTTCATTTCTTGCATCATAGATATTGGAAAACGGAAGAAGAAAGCCCTTCTCTTTCATTTCTTTATAATTTTCGCACTTTTCATCCATATTTGGCCAGAGTGAAATCATAAAGTGAACATCCTCATCATGAAGCGTCTGAATCATGCCTGCTGGATCAGGGAAACGACTCGCATCAAAGCTTTTTTGTCCCCACATGTCGTCCTCCCAGGAACACCAATCAAGCACAATGCCATCTAATCCAATTCCACGTCTGCGGTATTCTGCAGCGACCTGACAGATTTCCTCCTGTGTCTCATAACGCTCTTGTGACTGAAGATAGCCAAATGCCCACCTTGGAAGCATAGAAGCCTTTCCTGTCAACTTGCGATATCCTCCCACAACGCCATCCATCCCATCTCCGTTGATAAAATAGAAATCCAACTGCGGATCTGACTCAGTATACATATAGGAACCGTTCTCTGTATCACTAAAAACCATGTTTCCAGATGTGTTCATCAAAATGCCATAGCCAAAACTTGACATCAAAAGCGGAATCGCAATCTTTCGATTTGCCTGATGGAGATATACCATATGACCACGAAGATTAAGAATTCCCTCCTCATGTTGACCAAGACCATATAGTGCCTCATCTTGCTGCCAGTCAAAATGCATTCTTGTGTGATACAATGTCTGATCTGGCTCACGCACAGCATCTTTCACAAAACGTTTCAAGCCATCTGCTGTCTGAACTTGCTCAATTTTTCCAGCCCGCACAACACGGTAAGACTGAAAAGCCTCCATCGTTCTACTGTTCTTATCTCGTTCCTTTAAAAGGAGTTCCCCATTGGGTTTGTAATACGAAATGGAAGCCGCCTGACGATCGATTCTGATTGTAAGATTTGAAAGGATTACGCTTATGCTTTCACTATCCTCCTTCAACTCCCACTGGACAGAATTCATCTGATTGCTCCTCTTAATGGAATCTCCTTGTGTCAATTCTTGTTCCTTTTTCTGTGTATCTGCCTTTGTGCAAATCACTCTCACTGCACTCTCAGATATGGGAATAAACTGAATCTGCTCGGCTTTAGATCTTAGAACAACCGATTTGTCAGTTCTCTTAACATCCGTAATTTGTGTACTCGCCCTATGTTTTGCTACTAGCATATTGTCACCTCTTTTTTGTTTTTGCAGAGAATTTTTTAATTTTCCCGTATTAAACTTTGTCACTGCTGTTTCCATTTTTACATAAGCTGAATCTTTTTACAATGTCCTATTTTAATTGTTCTATGGAATATTTTGATTTTTATTTGTAGCAAAAAAGTTACAATCGAGTATATGGATTTGGAGAGCAAACTTCTGTTATAATTGAAATCAGCAGCCGCTCCCCAATTGAGAAAAATACGATCCATGTTCGCACCCAAAATGGAACCGATGCGACTTAAAATTTGGCTTATCTCTCTAGCAAAAAGCGCATTCTTTCAGTCTCTGTACTTCCACCTGCTGCGCCATCTTTTGTAAAATTCATTTCATAGCGTTCTAAATCGCAGTATGGCTTCCACTCTGGAAGCTTATTTTCATTATAATCATTTCCATTTGGATTGCCAGTTTTTATAAAGTTGACAAAATAGCTGCTGATCTGACGCGCCAGATCATAGTGATGACCGTCAAATGGTCGCCAACATTTGGCAAGTGTCTCAAAGAAGAACCATAAATCACACGAGTGGAATGTGCCTGCATTGTCCCATCCTGGAATATCAGCATCAAAACGATAATAATAGCTGTTTTGATTACAGCCTGTAGCTTTTCTTGATAAAAATGCTCGCTTTACGCTGTACTCAATCCCACTGACAGGTGAAAAGCCCTCTGGTGTC
>ERZ827488.3144-NODE-3144-length-13991-cov-2.953861_pt1 | contig 13991 bp, 14 predicted proteins | sample MGYA00519771_ERZ827488 | MGnify/ENA primary metagenome ERZ827488 (study PRJEB31778, sample SAMEA3449323) | human gut metagenome | biome: human gut; feature: human-associated habitat; material: faeces | place: United Kingdom | collected 2010/2012 ...
CCAATCTTGTCAGGGTTGATGGAAAGTGTATACATCTTAGGAGCATACTTTGAAAGCTCTTTTCTCGGCTCGCTGATGCATGGAAGCATAATTTCATCAAGAATGTAATTTCTTGCCTTATGAGTCTTAGCAAAAGCTTCCTTGATGATTTCAGGAGTAAGACCGTGAACTTTAAGGTCCATCTGAATTGCAGTGATACCCTTCTTAGTACCTGCAACCTTGAAGTCCATATCGCCGTAGAAATCTTCAAGACCCTGAATGTCAACCATTGTCATAAAGTCGCCGTATACGCCGTCGTCGCCTGTGATAAGACCGCAGCTGATACCTGCAACGGGAGCCTTGATAGGAACGCCTGCAGCCATAAGTGAAAGAGTAGAGCCGCAGATTGAGCCTTGCGAAGTTGAGCCGTTTGATGAAAGAACTTCAGATACAACTCTGATTGCATAAGGGAATTCATCAACTGACGGAAGAACAGGAACAAGTGCTTTTTCAGCAAGTGCACCGTGACCGATTTCACGTCTGCCCGGACCTCTTGAAGGTCTTGTTTCACCTACTGAGTATGACGGGAAGTTATAGTGATGGATATATCTCTTTGTTTCTTCAAGGTCGATACCGTCAAGCTTTTGAATTTCTGAAAGAGGAGCAAGTGTAGCAACTGAAAGCACTTGAGTTTGTCCTCTTGTAAACATACCGCTGCCGTGTGTTCTCGGAAGCAGGTCAACTTCTGCCGCAAGCGGTCTGATTTCATCAAGGCCTCTGCCGTCAACACGTCTGCCCTGAACAAGCCATGCACGAACGATTTCCTTTTGCATTTTGTAAAGAATTTCGCCGATTTGCTCGTTTATGTCAGGGAACTGTTCTTCAAGAGCAGGGATAATTTCATCTGTAATTTCACCGATTCTTTCATCACGAACATTTTTGTCGTCTGTATCAAGAGCATACTGTAACTTCTCAAAAGCCATATTCTTTATTGCGTCATATAGGTCGTGGTCAACATCGTGTGATTCGTATGTGAACTTCTCTTTACCGATTTCAGCTTGAATACCGCTTATAAAATCGCAAAGTTCGATAATGTGCTTGTGAGCGAATTTGATACCTTCAAGCATAACGCTTTCTTCAACTTCGTTAGCACCGGCCTCAATCATAACAACCTTTTGCTTTGTACCTGCAACAGTTACAAGCATTTCGCTCTTTTCTCTTTGTTCAACAGTTGGGTTGATAACGTATTCGCCGTCAACAAGACCAAGCCAAACACCGCCGATAGGACCGTTCCAAGGAACGTCTGAAATAGAAATAGCGATTGAAGTACCGATCATAGCGGCAACTTCCGGTGGGTTGTCCTGTTCAACTGAAAGTACTGTTGCGACAACAGATACGTCATTTCTCAAATCTGACGGGAAAAGTGGTCTGATAGGTCTGTCGATAACACGGCTTGTAAGAATAGCCTTTTCAGACGGCTTACCCTCACGCTTGATGTATCCGCCCGGAATTTTACCTACGGAATAAAGCTTTTCTTCGTAATCAACGCTTAGAGGGAAGAAGTCAACGCCCTCTCTCGGTGAACGAGATGCTGTTACGTTTACCATTACAACTGTGTCGCCGTAACGTACAAGACAATGTCCGTTTGCAAGTTGTGCCATTTTGCCTGTTTCAATTACAAGCGGTCTGCCTGCAAGAGTTGTTTCAAATGTTCTAAACATAGTTTTTCTCCTTTAAATTTATTTCTTCGGAGATACGTTTTAGCAGATAAATACAACGATAAACTTAGTTTTGCCAACAGCTCGTATATGGCTTAACGCTCTATTTATTTGCTAAACAAATATCTCCATAAATATATATAGGCAAACAGGAATAAATCCCGTTTGCCTTATAAACAAATATAAAATTACTTTCTAAGACCAAGCTTAGCAACTAAAGCACGGTATCTTTCGATATCCTGACTCTTTAGGTAATTCATAAGACCACGTCTTTTACCAACCATCATAAGAAGACCTCTTCTTGAGTGGTGGTCCTTCTTGTGAATGTTAAGGTGGTCATTGTTAAGGTGGTTGATTCTTTCTGTAAGAAGTGCAATTTGTACTTCAGGAGAACCTGTATCACCTTCATGAGTTGCGAAAGTCTTTATGATTTCTTCCTTACGTTCCTTTGTCATGATTTCACCTCCTATAATAAATCATCGCCCGAGTCTGAGATACCGTTGGTGATTCGGTTTTCTAAGATACGGGTTCAACTTATAAACTGTAATAAAAATAATTGTTGCAAGAAAATTAGTCTTGCTTTGCTGTTCTGTTGAAACGTCTGTTGAACTTTTCAACTCTACCGCCTGTATCGACAAGCTTTTGCTTACCTGTGAAGAATGGGTGGCACTTTGAACAAATTTCAACTTGGATATTTTCCTTTGTTGAACCTGTTTCGATTACTTCGCCACAAGCACAAGTAATGGTAGTCTGCTTGTAATCAGGATGAATTCCTTCTTTCACTACCGTCAGCCTCCTTTAAAAATTTTACGGTACAAAAAATACCACTATGTATTTTAACATATAAAACGACTGTTTGCAAGTCTTTTTTTACTTTTTATGAAAAATTTTTTTAATTTCGCCTGCGAGGTAAAGTGAACCGCATACGCAAACGATTGAATTGTCCGAAAAATCGAGAGCGTTTTGAAGTGCGTCTTTAGGGTTATTGTTAACAAATACGGGAATGTTCATACTTTCGATAATATCGGAAATTTTTTCGGACGAAAGACACCTTGGCATATCAAGCTGTGTCGCAAAAACAGCTTTTGCGACAGGCGATATTTCACGAATACAGGCTTTGTAATCCTTGTCCTCCATCATTGCAATGACAAGTACTATATCACGATTTAACGATAAAAGCGATTTTTTCAACGCCTTAATTCCGTCAATGTTGTGACCGCCGTCAATGACCACTCTGTCGGATACAAATTCAAATCGTGCCGCCCAAGATGTGTGCGACAAACCGTATGATATATCTTCATCGGAAATGTTAAAGCCCTGCTTATTAAGTGCACTTGTGATTTCAAGCACAACCGCCGCATTTTGCGGTTGATATGTACCTTTTAATGAAAGAGGGTATTCTTTGCTTTTGTAAATAAAACCGTTTTCAGTCGGTAATGCGGTGTCGGCGAATGTAAGCGATACATTTTTGCTCTTTGCATATTTTTCTATTATATCTCTTACATCATTGTTCGGATATGAAACGGCTGTGCCGCCGTCACGCATAATACCGCATTTTTCTTTAGCGATTTCTTCGACAGTGTTGCCGAGATATTGCGTGTGGTCAAGACCGATTTTGCATATAACGCTGACAAGGCTTGAATCTATAACGTTCGTTGCGTCAAGCTTTCCGCCCATACCGACTTCAAGAACAACAATATCACATTGCTTTTCATAAAAATACAGGAACGATACTGCGGTTATAAAAGCAAATTCCGAAACAAGTGCGTTGTTTTCTTCCATTATAGCTTTTACTCTTGTAACATATTCGGCAAGGTTATTGTCTGTAATATTTTCACCGTTTATTCGTATGCGCTCATTGAATACTTCAAGATACGGAGAGGTGAAAAGCCCTGTTTTAAAACCGCTTTTTTTCAGTATTTCCGCAGTCATTGCCGCGGTTGAGCCTTTGCCGTTTGTTCCGGCAATGTGTATGAATTTTAGCTTTTTTTGCGGATTGTCGAGTTGAGTCAGTAATTTTTCAAGATTTGCATTGCCTAACGGTCGGCGAAATTTGGGGATTGAATGTATGTAGTCTATTGATTGTTCGTAATTCATTGCATTGTACCTTTCTTGTGTGGTGTGATTGTTTTGTTCGTAGGGGACGGTGCCTCAACGTCCCACCTATTGCGGGAAACTATTGTAGGGGCGATCATTGGTCGCCCTCATTAATAGATAACAGATACCACCCCTCAGTCGCGGATGCGACAGCTCCCCTCAAGGGGAGCCATATAAAAGCCTCTCCTTGAGGAGAGGTGTCACGAAGTGACGGAGTGGTGGCGATATTATTATCTCTTATATTATAATCCCCTACAATATACAAGTCAAATGTTACCTTTAACAAAAAATTAATAAAAAAGATATTGATTTTTTTATGCTAAAGTGGTATATTGTTAAAGATGATGTAAAATGAGGAATGATCATTTTATATTGGTACAATAAATGAAAGGAGAAAATACAGTTATGAACGGAGCCGAAAAGAAAAAAGCAACTCCTGCCGATAAAGCGGTAAATGCGATTATAGTTTTAATTATATTGGTATTTGTCGCTGTAGGAGTTTACGCAACATACGGTAAAATATCGGAAGGTGTTACAAACAAGGAGATTGAAAGCGGTAAAGCGGAGGCAACTGTTGAATATCTCGCAAATCAAGCCGGTCAATCTGTTGAAGATTACCTTGCACAGTACGGTCTTACTCTTGGCGATACAATCAAAGCAAAGACTACTGAAAGCGAAATGCTTGACAATATGACTATTGAAAATTACGCTAAATACAATGGTCAAGAGGCTGACAGTTTTCTGCAAGGAATGAGCGATTCAGTAACAAAAGATACTGTATGGAAAGACTTAATGGCAATGCCTGTATCTCAAGTTATAGACGCAGACGCTCTTGCACAGGTTAAGAAGCAGTATCAAATAGGAGATGATGAAATTTCAGATTCAACTACTTACGAAGAATTCCAAAAAGTGCTTTATCAAAAGGCATCAGCCGCATCACAAGCCGCACAGGCAACTGATGCACCGACAGCAGAAACAACAGAAACACCTGCTGAATAATATTATATAAGGAGATTTAGAACAGTGAGCGACGAAAAGAATCTAAATGAAGAAAATAACGAATCAGTAAACAATGAAGAACAAACTCCTGTAGAAACAGAAGAAACAACTGCCGAACAGGCAGAAGAAACAGCCGAAACACCGGCTGAAACAGAAGAAACACCGGCTGAAACAGAAGAAACACCGGTTGAAACTGAAGTATCGGAAACAGCCGAAACAGAGGAAACTCCGGCGGTTGCCGAAGAAAATACAGACGTAGAAGTTGACGAGGCTGTTGCGGCGGCACAAGCTGCTTTTGAAAACGTTCAAAAGGACGAACAGAAAAAGGGCGGCAAAGGCGGACTTATCGCTATAATCGTAGCTGCGGTAATCGTTGTTGCAATAGTTGTCGTACTTGCAGTTAAGTTCGGTCCGTCAATGTTCAATAAGTATAACAGACTTGGTTATGTTGACGTAAGCGGACGTACAGTTGCACAGGTTGCAGAAGAACAGGGAATGGACGTTGACGAATTCCTTGAACAGTTTGATTTACCGTCAGATATGCCTGGTAACACAACAGAATCAGCTGCTTATAACTGTATTCCTGTATCAAAAATGGCAGAAATGTACGGTATGGACTTTAATACAATCAAAGAAGTGCTAAAGTTCCCTGATGATGTAGATGAAGATACAGCTTGGGGCGATGCTATAGGTCAAGTAAAACTTGGTGATTATGTCGGTGAAGATAATCTTGCTGAATTCAAAGAAACTTACGGTTTTGGTGATGATATAACAGCAGATACACTTTGGAAAGACGTAAGACAAACTGTTGACGAGAAGAGCAGACAACAGAGAATTGAATCTGAAAAAGCTGAAAAAGAATCAGATAAGAACAAGGATACTGACAGTGCCGAATCAACAGAAGCACCTGCCGAATCAGCAGAAGCACCTGCCGAAACAGACAGCGCAGATGCAACAGAAGCTCCTAATGCTTAATAAATTTTGAACCAAGGCGGATTGCTCAAAGCAATCCGCTTTTTATATATTGAAACTTTTGAAAAATAGTGATATAATTTATCTATATTGTTTTTAAGGAGAAGAATATGATAGCGATTATAGATTACGGTGCGGGAAATTTGCACAGTGTTAAAAATGCACTTGATTTCTTGGGCGCAAAAAGCATTGTCACAGGTGACAGTGAAACGATTTTAAATGCTGACAAGGTGATACTTCCGGGTGTCGGTGCGTTTGGTGATGCAATGAAATGTCTTGAAAAAAGCGGACTTGTTGAAACGGTTAAAGCTGTTGCAAAGAGCGGTAAACCGCTTTTGGGAATATGTTTGGGACTTCATCTGATGTTTGAAGAAAGTGATGAAACGCCGGGTGTGAAAGGTCTTGGAATATTCAAAGGCAAAATTGTAAAGATACCCGAAAAAGACGGGCTTAAAATTCCGCATATGGGCTGGAACAGCATAACTGTTAATAAGAATAGCAGAATATTAAAGAACATCGGCAGTGAGCCTTATGTATATTTTGTTCACTCATATTATGTGAATGCGGAGGACGAGAGCATTATTTCCGCATACACCGAGTACGGTCAAAAGCTTGACATAGCCGTTGAAAAAGATAATGTGTTTGCTACACAGTTCCACCCTGAAAAGAGCGGTGAAACAGGTATGACTATACTAAAGAATTTTATTGCATTATAATAAGGAGATTACGATATGTACGCAAAAAGAATTATACCGTGCCTTGACGTTAAAGAGGGAAGAGTGGTTAAAGGTGTCAATTTTGTAAATCTTATTGACGCCGGTGATCCTGTCGAATGTGCAAAGGTTTATGATAAAGCCGGTGCGGACGAGCTTGTTTTTCTTGACATAACCGCGTCGTCGGATGCACGTGAAACGGTTGTCGATATGGTTGAGGCTGTTGCGAAACAGGTGTTTATACCGTTTACGGTAGGCGGCGGAATACGAACAGTTGAAGATTTCAGAAAAATTCTTAATGCCGGTGCGGATAAGGTTGCCGTCAACAGTGCGGCGATAAAACGTCCCGAGCTTATCAGCGAAGCGGCTGAAAAATTCGGCAGACAGTGCGTTGTGTGTGCGATTGACGCAAAAAGACGTGAAGATAAGAGCGGTTGGGACGTGTACCTTAACGGCGGACGTGTGAATACCGGAATTGACGCACTTGAATGGGCAAAAAAAGCCGAGGAGCTTGGCGCAGGCGAGATATTGCTTACAAGTATGGATTGTGACGGTACGAAAGCCGGATATGATATTGAACTTACAAGACGTGTTTCGGAAAATGCGAAAATACCTGTTATAGCGTCGGGCGGTGCAGGCAAGATGGAACATTTTCTTGACGCATTTACAGAGGGAAAGGCGGACGCGGTTTTGGCGGCGAGTCTGTTCCATTTTAGGGAAATTGAAATTAACGATTTAAAAAAATATCTGCGTGAAAACGGTGAAAGCGTCAGATTATAGGAGGAATTTATGAGCAAGAACAGAAGAAAGTCACTGAAAAAAGAACCTGTAATTCCAAAAACGGACTTTTCGTTTTACGAATCGAAAATATATATAATTGCGACAATTATTATGTTTCATATTGTACCGCTTGTATTCGTTATGATGGGCGAAAACGGTCAATTATTACTATTACAATTTTTCCTTATGATGTTAAACCCGATGTTTATCGCATTGTCGGGACTTATATACGGAATAAAACAGGGATTTAACTTTAAATTCCCGCTGTTTATGGCTATTATCTCAATGGTATCAATACCGATGTACTATCAGTTTGATGCGGCGGCAAATATGATGATGACAACGATTATTATGTGTATAGTTTATGCGATATTCTCATTTGCGGCAACAGTAATCGGAGCATTTGTAAAACGGCTTTTACGTCTGTAATCACAGAAAGGATATATATTATGGAGAGTAAAAAACTTTATGGCGCATCAACCCAAATGACGCCTGCTGTTTATAAAGATTTTTATAAAACATATTATAACGAAAAACTAAAGGTGTTTAAAATAGTTGCAGAAATAGTCGGATTAATTGCGATTTTCAGTGCATTTTATATTTTGGCAAACGGATACGGAATTTTGTGGGGAGCGATTGCACTTTGGATTGGTGCATTTCTGCTTTTTTATCCTCGTATGATATACCGCAAGCCATACAAAAACGCAAAAGACAACAGTCAGACAACACACTTTGCTTTTTTTGAAAACTATATGTCGGAAAAAACAAAATCACACGTAAATGAATATAAATATGACGATATACAAAAAGTGCTTGAAACGGGAAAGTATTTTTTCATATTTCACAATTCGGAAAGTGTGAGTATCGTTGATAAGGCTCACTTTAGCGGAGATGTCGAAAGTTTTTCGGGTTTTATAAAAACAAAGACACAATATAAGAAAATCAAGTAATAAAAAATGGGACTTAGCAAAAATGCCAAGTTCCATTTCTTTTTATCGCTACAACAGTTCTTCCCACCCCGTAATATAATGGTCAGACAGTTGTTTAAGCGCATCTGTTTCATCGGCGTTTGTTTCGTCAAATATTGCACAGGTTGAGAAACCACCCTTTTTAGCACCGCCGATACCTGTTGTTATATCTTCAAATACTGTACATTCTTCCGGAGGTATTCCGATACGTTTTGCGGCAAGCAAATAAACATCGGGATTTGATTTGTTCACTCCGACCTCGGACGAGAATGCACAAGCGTCAATGTAATTCCAAACTCCGAGCCTGGTAAAAGCCGTTTTGCAAAGTTCTTCATAACCTGATGTGGCTATTGCGATTTTAATTCCGCTGTTGTGCAATTTCTTTAAATATTTGTCTGCACCTTTTTTTAGCGGTACGGTTGTTTCGTATTGCTTTAATCCCATGTGCATAAAAGTATTTGAAAGTTCTTCAAACGACAAGTCAAGATTAAGTCTGTTTTTTATTGTTGGGATGGATTCTTTCATAGTCATTTCTTTGTATTCCTTTGCCTCCTCGTAAGGCAATTCAACACCGTGTTCTCTGAAAAAATCTACTACAACGTCCCACCAAACCTGCATTGAATCAAGCAATGTTCCGTCAACGTCAAAAATCGCTCCTCGCATTATATCACCTCTGTATTTCTATTATACAATAATTTGCCGAATATTTCAAGCGTTTATGAATTTTCCTCTTTCTCGGCAACAAATTTTTTTACCGCAACTAACTTTTCCGTAAGTCCCGTAAATCGTTGATGAAATTGGTTGTTCATAGTCATATTTTGAATAGTCTTTTCGCTGCCGACAAGCACAACCATATCTCTTGCACGCGTTACGGCGGTGTAAAATAAATTGCGGCTCATAAGCATAGGCGAGAATGAGCATACGGGCATAATCACGATAGGGAACTCACTGCCTTGACTTTTGTGGACGGTTATCGCGTACGCAAGGTCAAGCTCATCAAGATTGGTAAAGGGATATTCAACGAGCTTGTCCTCATCAAACACGATATTCATACACTTGTCGCGGACGGAAATGCTCTCTATAATTCCCATATCACCGTTGAAAATTCCCATACCGTCCTCGCCGTTTTCGCGTGAATAGACCATATCGTAATTGTTTTTTGTCTGCATAACTTTGTCGCCGACACGGAAAGTTATATTGCCGAAAACGTGTTGCGGACGTCTTTCGTCATATGGATTGATGTGTGACTGCAACAGTTTGTTTAATGCAATCGTTCCGGCAAGTCCTTTTTTTGTCGGCGATAGGACTTGTATTGATGAAATCGGGTTTACATTATAGCTTTTCGGCAGTCTGTTTTTGAATAAATCCATCACCGTAAAAGCACTGTCCTGCGGTGTTTTTCTTCTTAAAAAGAAGAAATCGCTTGATTTTACCGATAAATCGGGAAGTTCTCCGTGATTGATTTTGTGTGCGTTAACGATTATAAGACTTTCTTCGGCTTGCCTGAAAATTTTGTTAAGCTGAATTACCGGTATTGTTTTACTTTCGATTATATCGTGAATGATGTTTCCCGGTCCGACTGACGGCAGTTGGTCCGCATCACCCGAAAGGATAATTCTTGCACCTGTTTTGACCGCTTTTAAAAATGACGACATAAGATTTACGTCAATCATACTGACTTCGTCAAGAATTATAACGTCATACGGCAGTGGATTTTCTTCGTTGTGCGTAAAAATACTGTAACCCTCAGAAGAACGTTGAGTGCATAAAAGACGGTGTATTGTCTTTGCCTCGTAACCCGTAACTTGGCTCATTCGCTTTGCGGCGCGTCCTGTAGGCGCGGCAAGTGCGATTGAAAGCTTTAAATCTTCTAAAATCTTTATTATTGTGTTTATTGTTGTTGTTTTACCTGTTCCCGGACCGCCGGTAAGAATCATACAAGCTGCCGAAAGTGCGGTGACAACGGCATTGCGCTGCTCGGCGGCAAGGTATAAATTTGTTTTTGCTTCAAGCGCGTCAATGGCTTTTTCTGCTTTTTCTTCGGTCATTGTGAATTTTTGCGTGTTTTGCGACATTGCAATAAGTCGGCGCGCAATGTAATATTCAGACTCATAATAGCTGTAAAGATAGTATGCGTCAATTCCGTCAACTTTATCTTGGAACAGTTCTTTTGAAGAAAGCAATTCGGAAACAGCCGCAATTACTTCGTCATCGGTGACTTTTAATGTGTAGACGGTATGCTCGATTAATACATCTTTCGGCATATATACATGACCGCTTGTATATGCGGCACTGCGTAAAATATGTATAATTCCCGAACGTATACGCATAATGCTGTTTTTAGGCAATCCCATATTAAAGGCTATTGTGTCCGATGTTTTAAAAGAAATGCCGTCAACCATATCAGAAAGGATATACGGATTTTTCTTTATGAGTTCAACCGAATTTGCACCGAGAGAATTGTGTACTTTTACTGCGGTTGTTGCGGAAATTCCGTACTGTTGAAGGAACATAACGATATTTTGCATAGACTGTATTTCTGCAAATTGTTCGCCTATTTTCTTCGCTTTTTCTTTGCTTATTCCTTTGATTTCGGCAAGTTTTGACGGCTGGGTAAGCATTATTTGAAGTACGTCAAGTCCGAAATGGTCGATAAGTTTTTTTGCGGTAGCCTCGCGTATACCGCTTATTATTCCCGAACTTAAATATTTAATAATAGACTCCTCGTCCGACGGCATAACTGTTTCATAATATTCCGCTTTGAATTGTTCGCCGTAATCGGGGTGAGTTGTCCAATTACCCGACAGGGCAACGCTTTCACCCTCCGTTATAAACGGCATATATCCCGTTGCGGTGAATTGTCCTTCTTCAACGCTGTCGATTCCGACAACAGAATAACCGTTGTCGGGATTGGAATATATAATTTCTTCAACTGTGCCTGTTACTGTAATAATTTCACTCATTATTTTGCTCCGATACGGCTATTGTGCCGTTTGAAATTCCTGTGATTTCTGCGCCTTTTGTTTCAAGGTATTCTATGTAATCAATCTGTTCTTTTCTGATAGTTTCGCCTGTGTATATAACCGGTACTCCGGGCGGATAAGGTACAACCGTACTGCAAGAAATATGTCCGATTGAATTCTGTAATTTAGTGTCCCTTTGATTTGAGAAAAATGCTTTTTGCGGAAACAGTTTTTCTTTGCAAATCGGTGGAGGCGTTAGATTTAATGTGCTTTTTACTTTAGGTGTATTGTTTGTAATTTTGATAAGCTCATCAAAAAGCACGTCCATATCCGATTGCGTGTTTGACGGCGTAACGATTAAAACTATGTTAAATAAATCAGCCATTTCAATGTCTATGCCGTTATTTAAAAGTATGTCATCAACGTCAAAGCCTGTAATACCCAAATTTGAAAAATTCAGCACAAGCCTTGTCATATCGTCATTTTCAAGAACTTTGATACCTGTATCGACGATTTTTTCTTTAAATGATTTGCACATATCATATGTTTTCTCCCACATTGCACCGTCGGTTAATTCATCTCTTGCAATGTCCGCCGATGACGCGATGACGTATGACGGACTTGACGATTGAAACATATAAAGTGATTTTTCAAGACGTTTTCTGTCGATTAAATCGCCGTTTATGTGAAGATACGAACTTCCGTTCATTGCATTAAGCGTTTTGTGAGCACTTTGGCATACTGCGTCTGCATATTTTACTGCGGTTTGCGGAAATAAATTGCTTGCGATAAAGTGTGCTCCGTGCGCCTCGTCAACAAGTAAAGAAATATTTTTTGCGTGACATTCTTCGGCTGTGTTTTTAATGTCGGAACATATTCCGTAGTAATTCGGTGATGTAATTATAACCGCGTCAATGTCGTCCGTTAAATGTTTTTTTAGTGTCCCTGTACCTTTGGGGACACTAAAACTGTTGTCTATTTCTTTCGGAAACAATTTTAAATTGATACCGAGTAAAGCGCATGATGCGAAACGCGCGCACCAGCGGCACGCCTGCCGAAAGCAGTGTGCCGCCGGGCTTTACGACTGCACATATCATAGACTGAATTGCAGATGTTGAACCGCCTGTGAGTATGTAGCTTTTGTCACTGCCGTAAAGGCTTGACAAAAGCTCTTGTGCTTTTAAAACATACTCACCGGGGTGGATAAGATTTTCCGTTGCGGAAAGTTCCGTTACATCAAGGGACAGTAAATCTTTTTTTAATCCTCTGCCGTTTTTGTGACCGGGCATTGCAAATGATATTCTGTTTTGTTTTGAGTATGCAAGCAAATGCTCATACAGTGGTGCTGACATAGACACATCTCCTTATTTGTTTCCTATTATTATATAAAATTTTTGCGTATATGTAAAGTAATATGGAATACAAAATTGAAAAACACAAAAGAATATGATATAATAGTGACAGGTTCAATAACAATAGTTATTTTTGGAAAGGACAGATAAATTATGAATGTATATGATGCGATAATGAAAAGAAGAACGATAAGAAAGTTTGAACAAAAGGCAGTAAGTGAAGATAATCTTGTGAAACTTGTGGACTGTGCAAGAGTTGCGGCATACGGCGCGAATGTTCAGCCGCTTAAATTTATGATTGTAAACAACAGCAAAACGCTTCAAAAAATATACCCAATGACAAAGTGGGCAGGCTATCTTGCAGACGGTGCACCGAAAGAGAATGAACGCCCTGCGGCATATATAGCGGTACTTGGCGACAGCAGTATTAAATCGAATAAAATGTATGAAGTTGAGGCAGGCGCGGCAGTAACAACAATGATGCTTGAGGCGGTTGAAATGGGACTTGGCACTTGCTGGCTTGGGGCTATACAGCGTGATGAAATAAAAAAACTTTTGGCGTTGGATGAAAATCTTAATGTTGTATATTTGCTTGCGGTAGGCTATCCGAAACAGGAAAGCAAAATTGTTGATATGAAAGATAATGGTGTTAAATACTATGAGGACGAAAACGGAGTTATAAATGTTCCGAAACGTTCGCTTGAAGAAATACTTATAAAATAACACAAAACAAAAGGGACATCACTTGATGTCCCTTTGAATTTACTTGATTATGCGCCTAAAATAACAAGAACTGTTGTTGTTATAAGGAAAAGAATTGCAATAGTTGTTGTAAGCTTAATGAACATTGCTTCCTTAGTAGTTCCGCCGTTCTTCTTAAAGAATGAATCGCCCATATCAGAAGATGCACCTTGAATACCTCTCATACCCGGATCTTTACCTTCCTGAGCCATAACTACAAATATAAGTATAACAGATACTATCAAATGTAATACCAAAAATAGAGTTTGCATTATATAAACCTCCTTTTTCTTCTAAAGTAAATCATTAAATACTTATCTATTATATCACAAATTCTAAAATTTGCAATACTTTTTTTGCCTTTTTGTAAATCAGTTTTGTTTTTAATGCTTTTGAGCAAAATATGATAAAAAAATTCTGATAATAGCAAAAAACTGATGGTAACTGTACTTAAATTGATGTATAATATTATCATAATTAATATTACGGAGGAATTTTGTAATGGAAAGATTAAAGAGAACGGAAAAAAACACACTTACGGAACGTGTACTTCAATTCGGTGAGGGCAATTTCCTGAGAGGATTTGTGGATTGGATGATAGACAAACTTAACAAGGAAAACGGCGGAGATTACGGTGTGACAATAGTTCAGCCGCTTGCAGGCGGACTTGTTGATAAGTTAAATGCGCAGGACGGACGATACAGCTTGT
>ERZ827488.3148-NODE-3148-length-13983-cov-3.225014_pt1 | contig 13983 bp, 9 predicted proteins | sample MGYA00519771_ERZ827488 | MGnify/ENA primary metagenome ERZ827488 (study PRJEB31778, sample SAMEA3449323) | human gut metagenome | biome: human gut; feature: human-associated habitat; material: faeces | place: United Kingdom | collected 2010/2012 ...
AAAATGATACTGGAGCAAAATAGGAGAATATTATCCTTTGTACCTAATGCACTAATTGGAGCTATTTCTCGCTCCTTTTTTCTCTGTTCAATCACCTGTTCGTTCACAAAATCAAAATCATCCTTTTTTAATGCAAAAACAATCTGTTCCGCACTCAAGTATTGAATTATGTTTAAATTGCGAACTTCGTTCTCGTCATTACTTATAATGTATTGCTTTCCTTTATTTCTGCTATACATTTTTCCATCATATATTGTGATTAATTTTGTCGGACAAATTGGAAAAAAGATAACCAGACCCATGCACATATATCCCACTCCATTTTTCTCAAATGTATTCCATAAAACTATAGGTGCATCAGAAGAAATAAGTTTAGTATTGGTATCATATTCAATGACTGTAACGCATAAATCATCAATCATTTTCTCTGCATTAGCAGCAATATCTAGCAATTCCTGTGGTGTAACTGCTTCATCTGCAATTTTGTCTACATATTTCTCAATCTGTTCTGGATCTTGAATTTTCTTACTAGCACAGTACATTTTTGAAATTTCCATTAGTTCAGCTCTTTTTTGCTGTTTTTTATAATTTCCTGCTGCTAAAGTTCTTTGTCGCTGATATAACGCAAATTGTTTTACCAAAAGAATTTCATTATCATTTAGTTGCTGTCCCTCACAGATTTTCGTTATTACTGGTGCCCAGCATTCTTCCAACTTACCCAAATTATTTTCCCATACTAAATCTTTTCCATAATAATAATCCTTAAAGCACTGGCTGTCACTATAGACATGTTCCAAAACCTTACCACCTTGCGTACGCAAAACAGAAAAACGTTTATTATCATCCGCAAAATTTCTCATAAACATTTTAGGTACATAATGCTGTTTTTTCTTCTCTGCCACTGATCCCTCCTACACAGTTCATAAAAACTATTTTTTCTTCACCATGATATTTTTACTATCCGCAAGCACCTCATAAAACTCACCATCATAGGCAGTCTGAAGCTTACGATAATTGACTTTTACACCATCGTCAAGATCAAGTTCAACACGGGATAAAGCCAGATGACCAATCTTTTCATCATAGTCACGACACTCCTTGAGTTGTTTTGTCAACTTATCCTTACGCTTTGCTGCAGCAGCTGCCTCTCGGGCATTGGCGCTATGATCAATCATATCTTGCATTCGATCTATCTCACTCTCATAAATGCGCTGTATTCTGTGTAAATAATCAACACGCAGATTACCAATGGTATCCGATGTGTATCGATGGAGATAAATAAGTGCCTTGAAACCATTCTGCTTGCCACTATCAAATAGCCAATAAATAGGACGTTTGCCAGATCCCGTTACAGAATACGTTTGGCAATGATCCTTGAAAAAATCATTCAAGAAATAATTACGAATGATCTCACGACTAGTATTGCCTTTATTTCCAAGAGCTTTTGCAATAAAATCAAGATTTGCTTCCAGCGTATCCTCACCGTAAACCACCTTCAACCAGTCACACAAACGGGTAACAATATCATCATCCAGATACTCTTCATCTGTAATAGGAATAACATTATCCATGTCTGGCTCAAAACTACACTTTTTAAGTCCATTATCAGTTTTTAAATACAATGATCCTGGTTGACGATGTAGACTAGAAGCTCCAGTAATACTTGTACCTGCAGCAATATTACTTGCCTGCACAAAGCAAGTATCAAACGACTGTCCAGCCAAAATCAATCCCTCTTTATCCAGCGAATAACGTCCAAACATGCAACCTATGGCATAACTTAGCAGACTCTTGATATCACGTTGCAAATCAGCTTTGCGCACAGTTACGTCTTTATCCTCTACTTCTGGAGTTAGTTCATCCTGCAAACCATAAATATCAATAAAAATGCGATTCAGTTCTTCTTCGTTGGACTTCAACTTTTTGAATCGTTCATTGCACTCACCCTGCCACAGTAACCAACTAATCTCTAGTGGACAACTTGCTTTTGGTAATTCACCGTAATAATAATCCATCATGCATGCAACATTCGTGCCGTCCCACAAACCTTTGCTTAAACGAACCAATGGATGTTCGATAAAGTCCCAAGAGGTTTCAAAGGAGTCCCAGTCAGTTTGAGATAGCTTCACATTATCTTGCACATATTCACTAATTATCTTCTCCTTATCATGATCAAAAATAATAGGAAGTTTACCAACGGGACCTTGACTATAGTCTAGTGTTGGTGCTAACAATGAGAGAAATTCCATCGTTGTATTGCAATTTAAAAAGCCAAAAATATACGCAAGATCCTTTTCATCCTTCAAATAACAAATTGAACCTTTCGTATTCATAGTATATCCCTCTGGTGTATACCTAAAAGATATCATATCAGAACTTAATGTACTCCATGTAAGTCCTTTACGAAAATAAAACTGTGAGCTACGTGGTGCACTCCCTGGATATTTTCTAATTTCTTCACCATCATTAAGCCAATTCACAATATAGTCATTATTTCCATACCATTTTCTTACACTACCACCTTTTGTATGTGGAAACCACTTTTTCTTTGATTTTTTTGCCTTTTCTGTACTTTCAGAGTGATAAGAAATATTATCATTCGCCACTTCGCACCAAAGACGTAAAAACAAATCGTTATTTGCCGTAGACATTCCTTGTTTTAAATCAGCAAAATTATTTAGAGGCGTTCCCTGTTCAAACGCCACATATATATTTTGACTCACCCAATACGAAATCGGTTGTCCTGAAATTTTATTAAATAAATCCTGCTTTGCATAGAAAATACTATTTTTTAGCAAAAAAGCACGCTCTTTATCTGTTTGTGATGTTTCTTCTATAGCTCGGCAGTAATTACCTAAATAATTACTCACATATTCTTTTTTCAAAACAAAGCTAGTCGTTTGTACCACCTCTCCCCCTATTTCTTCAAATGCACGAGTCCCAAGATGTATCATATTTATTATATTACAGCCAAGAATTTTTTTTCGCAATGCTTCGAAGCTAGTCAAAAACATCCATGCTTGTTGTGTAATCATCGCCTGAAAGCCATTCTTTTTTGTCATAGCATGGCAACGCTCAATAAAGACAGCAAACAGGTCTGACTTGCTATCTGGATAATATTTTTTGACAAAATTATTCACCCTTGCACTTAAGTTGCTTGTTCCTGCATACGGTGGATTCGTAACTGTAACCCAATACTTCTGCGCCATTGTTTCGCCAATATCAATAAGCTTCAACAACTGCTCTACCGTATCTTCAATACCAAAACTATCCATGCTGATCTGACCAGCTACATCCAAATCAGTCACAAATCGGCGCAGCAGTTCCCAGTTGTAATCCTCTACCTTCAAAATAGAACCATACTCTTTGGCATCAATCAAAGTATCCAGTAAGCCCTCAATTTGCATTTTAGCAAGATTTTTCTCAAGATCACTTAAACCTGCGCCAAAATATTTCAGGTGATCGCGATTGACATTATTGCTTTCCTGAATCGAGTAAACATGGCAAGTGTTTTCACCGTTTAAAATACGGCGATTATACTGTCTAGCCTTCATCATTACTGCGAAATAGGCCAACTGCTGTGCACGATCATCAATATCCAAACCATAAATATTATGCTCCAAAATGCATTGTGCAGCTTCGCGCTCACTATAGCCTACACTCGTATAAATCTGCATCAGCATATCAAAAGCATAAACCAAAATATGACCTGATCCCATACAAGGATCAATCAACTTAATATCCTCTGGAGTAAGAACTGCATATTCTTTGCGAATTTCTGCTAACTTTACCTGCACTTCTGGTTCCTGCTCAGCCTCGTCCAAATAGTATTTCCAATTTTCTTTTAAATTACTATCTGGATGTCCCTCTAACCAAAGACGACCAAGGCTATTCTCAACCATATATCGAACAATCCAATCTGGAGTAAAAAGCTGGGTGACTGCTGGAATTTCTTCTTTGATGATTTTACCATTTTTGGCAAATGCTGCAGCCTTTGGCTCGGTGTTATAATACTGATATAGCCAGCCAATGATTTCAACCTGACCACCACGCTCAACATTAAAATCATCCTCTGGAATGTCATGAACCAAATGGTAAACCACACCTTCCTGATCAACAATAGAAAGATTAAGAAGCAGTTCTGTGTAGTCTTTGGTTTTCTCAAACAGGATAGGAAGACTCTCATTCAAAGCATTACACTGCTTAATAAACAGCAAACGAAATGCTTCATCCATCTTATTGTCCTGTTTTAACTGCATCAGTTCATTTTCTTCCTCAGCAGTAAATGATAAGCCAGCATCAAAAGGTGTTGTTACCAAATCTGGCTCCAATTTTCCACTCTCAGAACTTAACACTCTAATATGGCTGGGCAGATAGTCATTAATTTCCATAAAGCGAACAGCAATTAAACGGTTAAACCAAGTATAAGTAACCTCTTCTATTATGTACTGGTATGCAGTATTATAGTCTGTCTCCGCTTCTTTCGTGCGGATGACTTTTACCAATTTTTTTCGCTGACGGATGGCATCACCTGTGATAGCGTAAGGCTTGGCAGCCCCAATATCATAAAACTCAGTGTCACCTGTACTCTGTGGCAGAGCATCTGCAATGCCTTCTTCGGTGATTCCCATCAATCTAGCACGATAGCTGATGTCAGCAATCAATTTATTTCTTGCCCAGATAGCAAAATTTTTTATGGCAGTTTTATTCATTAGCCTCGTTCCTCCATATATCATAGCTTTGATGCAAGATAGTAATAATACATTACATTCTTTTTTGCTACATCTTTTTTCTCGTTTACTTCAATTCGAGATTGATTATACATATTTGCAATCTTCAAAAAGCCTGTTGTAAATTCTTTAGATATTGCTGCCAATCCACCCACCAAAAGCAAATTCTTTATACCTTCAATTAGGCAAAAAACATCAGTAGATGTTGTAATTACAGTTGTCAAACCAGCTATCGTATAACCTGCCTTTTTTCGAATTTCCTCATCTGCAAGAATCCTACTTCCAAGATTTTTAAGAACACTCGTCTGTGTCATAACCTCATTGATTTCCTGAATTTTCGGTACAACTTCTGTATTATAAAGCTGCAAACAGTCATATTGAAAATCTTTATCCCATGGCAAAGACCCAATTTGATTTGAAAAGTCATATATTGCTTTTCTGAAATTTGTGAGTGGAACCTGATTTTCTTTTTTTAAATCCAGAAGTTCATCTACAGACGCAGATTCCAACGTTGGCAGTGTCATGAGAATTTCTGAGGCAATACCTGCATGACGCAACACTTTATTGTCTAATCGCCCTATGTCTAATAAATTAATTTTTACCACAGAATCAATTATATCACTACTTTGTTTATCAAACAGTGGATATGCAGCTTTTGTGTACATTGCATTCATCAAATTTGCAAAATATCCACCCGTCAATTCATTAGAATCAAATTTTTTAAATTTATAATCGTAAACAGAAATAATATTTCGATCAATTAAATTCTTGATCTCCTGTGACCCATATGCAGAAAAAAATTCTTCCATACTATTTGCTAACTGTTCACGTATCTGTTTTTCAACAGTCTCCATTTGACGCTGCGCAAGAATTTCCTGTTTGCTTCGTTGCTTTTTCTTTTTTAGATATGGTGCAAATAATTTTAATTGTTGTTGTGTATATTCTAACTTCTGCACCATAGTCTCGCCACCTTCTGGATGGATGGATTCAATAAATAATATCCAAGCCGGTATTATACTCTCCAAATCTTTTGCCCCAAAAACATTTGCTGGCATGTATTTATATAACGCATACTCCATCATACCAATTAATTCAATTTCGTCTGCATATAGTATAGAGCTTTTTATTAATTTTAAATCTTCTGTCAAATTGGGTGAGCTTGATACAGTTCCTATCGTAAATTTCATTTTAATTGTCTGATACCCTTTCTTATTTTACAGCTCAATATTCACAATCGTATCATCATTAATTTCTTTCATCAAATTTTCCCTCAGAACATTCAAGTATTTGTCCACATCCTCTGCGTTTTCAATTCTCCATGAGGATGTTTTGGCAACTGTCTTGATAGAAAGATTTTTGATTGTGCGCATCTTATAAGTAGAATTCGGTTCTGCAATTGTCTTATCTGGCTTAATTTCTTCACCACTATTACAAGATTCTCCTTCCTGATGATTGCGCTCGACTTCTGCCTTGTCAGCAGCCTCTTTTGCAAGGCGAATATCTTCTTTGTCCATCTCATCAAGCAAGCGTAACTTCAATGCCTCAGCTTTATCAGCAAAACTACGCAATGTAGAAACATTGTTACAACGCTCTGCACCATCATATAGCTCGTTAAATTTTTCCTGATAAATACTGAGTTTTGCTTCCTTATAAGGCTTAATATTTAACACTTCTAACACACGCTCCCGGTCTTGTTTGATGGAATTCATCACAGGAGCAGCCTGTTCTTCCAGAACTTTGGCATAACAATCCATAAACTGCTCACGAAGCTCTGGTAACTTTGGAATCTCCTTATAAGGTTTATCCATGCGGACTATGGAGCGCATTTTTTGTACCACATTTTCCAGATCTGCATCCACTATATAAGTTTTACTGTCCTCGTAAATCGCCAACATATCCAACGCACGAGTGAAAATTGTAACCTGTTCCCCATCAAAAAAGCTCTTTATTGGCTCAAAATCTTCTGCAAAATCCAACAAATCATACTGTTCTTCAAATACAGTCTTGAAGAACTCCAACGGAGCTTGAATTCTAATCAAAGAAAGTAATCGTTTTTTGCCACCTGTTAAAATAGCTTTTCCCGGATATGCATAGCTCTGATACCTAGATTCCATATTCTCAATCTGTTGAATACGATTATCACAGTAATGTTGGAAATTCTTCATAATGGTATCTTCATCATCAGCAAAAGGCGTGACTTTAAACAGATCTTTCATCACCATGCGCACAGCTTTCTTCTGATTTTCCGGCACTCGAACTCGTACTTCCATTAGCAATTTATCCACGAATTGTCTTTTCGTAATATAGCTAATAAGTTCTTCATCGGAACGATTATTTGAATTAACGTTTTCTCCATTGACTGTAAAAGATAAATCTCCTCTTTTAAATAATTTTGCAACCAACCATTGGATATCATCATCCACGAAACCATATGGAGCCTTCATAAAACGATCCTTGATTGTTTTCATAGAAGTTTTCATATGCATCCGAGAATTGCCTGCAATAAATTGGAACAAATCATCCAGCGCATGAACATTGGCAACTTGTGTATCACCCAAATTTAACGTAATCTGATTACTATTTCCCCACATATTGCGAATATCAGTTTCACTCATCGCAGCATCAATATAAGATAATTTATGGTAGACAATTTGCACCAGACGACCAATAGCTTCATTGATGCGGCTGTTCACTTCTTTTCCAGAGGTACGCAACACATCACCATTTACATAAATGGTTGCCTCCTTTAAAGCTTCCGTCAGATAAAGCTTTGCATTCGCATTTCTATCACGCATCTCTGTACGCTTACCTTCTTTGATAATTTCATATTTTGCAAGCTGTACTGACGTATTTTTACGCAGAAAACGCTCAATTTTTAGATATGCCCTCATTTCCGTCAAAAAGGCATCATCATTTGGCAGTACTACCAAAACCTCTCTTCCTTGACCAGAAATCATTCTCAATGTCGCATCATCGGTACCACCCTCATACCACGGTGTCAACACTCGTAATCCAATGTCATAATTCTGATTTGACTTATATGGACGATCATCCACAGTCTGATTGAACAAGAACGCATATCGCCCGCCAAACGCTGGATACTGATATTTCTTACTTGAGAAAATATCCTCAAATATCATCTCGGCAATTTTTGTAATGACTTCAGGCATTTCCACATTTTCTTTTTCAATCTCACTATTAATTTCCTGTTCTTCGTTCGATAAGAACACATAGTGGCTACCATTCTTCTGAACCAACATCTGGCGTACAAGAATTTTTAATGCATCCTCAACTTCGGCTTTCAGTGCAATGCGATCATCCTCAATATTAGAAATCATCAAGCTGGTAATATTTTCGATATTTGGTTCGCACTCCAATACATATTTTATCATAAAGAGTGTCTTCAGCACATTAATGGCAAAAACATCATTTTCTTTTTTCTCTGGATTGATAAAACTGTTATCGTAAGCTCGAATAATGACGCTACTATGGCTGTGATCTAGGAAGTTTTCCAGAGCGTCATAAAATTTATGGAATGGAACGATTGCACCAATTTCATCATTCATCAGCTGCATAGCAGATTCTTTAAATAGAGCTAACATGGAACGCTCACCCTCTGACAAATGCTTACCCGATGCACCATGAGTTCGAATACTCGTTAACACGCTTGCCAACAGATTAAACTGATACGGCACAAATGGATAAACCTCAGCAAAATCTTCAGCATTTGCATAAAGCTTTTTCTCTGCTCCATCACTGAACACAATTAAATTTTTGATGACGGTTGCCTTTTGCTCATAAAGCAAACGTAGACTTTGCGCAGCTGTTTCAGTTTTATCCAAAACTCTCTTTTTAATAACAGCATCCACATTGGCAGATGACAATGATAAACGAGTATCAAATCGACCTTGAATTTTAGAGAAATCATTACCTTTGACTTTAGTAATAGAATCAATATCCTGCTGGGAAGTGACGATGACCCAAGCTCGTCCCTGACACTCCTTACCTAGCTCTTCTGTTACGGTCTGAAGATTCAACATCAACTTGCTGTCTTCCCCAATGTACTGTCCAATTTCATCCACTAAGAATACCACATGATGATTATTACCTTTTTTATCGATATACGACTTAACTCGCTTCGCAAAATCTTCAATACTGATCTGATAAGGCTCAATCGCCTTTTCACACCAGTTTCGAGCGGCAGACTCACTCATGAAATCTATATCTACTAGCACATCAACCACAGAATCTTGAATAAAATCAAAATCTTGACGTGACTCCTCCCATGGATCACCGTATTCTTCTTCAAACTTTTCCTTAAACTCTTCAAAACGACCTGCTTCAGTTAGGTGACGTTCCAGATCAGCAAGATGAGGCATTGAACCACAAAAGCCCTGCATTTCATTAAATACCTTCAAAAACACATTCACAATGGCATCTTTATTTTCCTTACCATTAGAATCACTCTTTGAATCAATATTAAATAAAATCACATCCGACGGTGTATCTGCCGCAAGCTGCATATCAGCCAGAACCATCTGATTGGTAATTTTCTTATCATCAATAAAATAATCAATAGCTCGCTTGTTTCCTACCTGTTTATTCTGAAGCAAATATGACAAGATTTTCAAAAAATGAGACTTACCACTTCCAAAAAAGCCTGAAATCCAGACACCCATCTTTGGTGTCGTTCCCAAAATGCCTTTCTTATATGCCTCAAAGAAATCCATAAAATGCTTTTGTAGCTCACGAGTCACAACATATTCTTCCAGTTCCTGAGCTACATTAGTCTGTTCTCCCTGACCGACAATAATAACCCCTTGGATATCACGATCAATTTTCTTTCGAAACATGTCTTTTATCTGCATAGTTCCTATATCCTCCATCATTTTGCTAGCTTGAACGCTCTGTAATAATTATCATCCTTGATCTCACCAAATAAAATCAATTCTTGCTCATTATAAATACCCGGATAAAATGTCACTACTGGACATCTGGTAAACATCTGATGTAGAGTATTAAGCACCTTGTGAGAACGCACAATTGGATAACATTTTCCAATTCCTGTCAAAAAAACAATAGCATTTTCTGGTGTATGCTCTTTGATGTATTTCACGATCAAATTATCAGAGGTGTCTATCTTTAAAGAATTATTCACAGCCTTGATTATTCGTTCCATTCCATTCTTCTTTTCAAAGTCATAACACTTTTCCATAAAATGTTTATGCTCCAGAAAGTCAATGATAATATCGTAAAGGTCAAATACTACCAATTCAAAATCATCATCTCCTCGCTGATTTTTATTTTTCATATATTCAATTCGCTCCCTAACTTCCAGTTCTTTTTCTGGGGGATAATCAAATACCCAGTAGTTGACTTCATTGGCCCGCCCCATGTTTTTGCGAAAAGATGGCTTGTGAATTGCAAGCTCCATTTCATCCAATCGGCTATTTAAATCCATATTATCTTACCCCCGTCAATGTATTAACCATAATCGCATAACCATGATCTTGAAGCCAATGTTCTAGTCCACTATCCAAAATTGGCTTCAGTATTTTTCTTTCACTGCCAGTGCGATTGTCATCAAGAAGACCTGCCTCCATCAGTTGTGTTTTGTAGCAAGAACCCAGTCTTTGCAACGTGTAGTCCTGAAACGCAGCTACTTTTTCACTCTGAGCCTGTTTGTTTTTGAAAAAAACTCTGATATCTGCATCTGTCAATTCATCTACTCCAAGAATCAATTTTTCCCGAACAACTTCGTATACAAAGTCAAAGAAAAGTGTATCATGTGCCAATGTTGCCACTAGCGCAAACATCTTCTGTGTTGCCACATCACTAGTCTGAAACACTGAATAAAAGCTAGAATCCAACATCTTAATTCGAGCAGTCACCGTAGAATATATCACCTGTGCACGAGCTTTTGTAGAAGCAGCATAGATGTTCTCTTCTTCATTCAGCTTTTTTATATCTGCATAAGTCTTACCACTAGCCAAAAGTTGAACTGTCTTTCTAAATTCTATAAACCAGAATGAAAACTTAACTGCTCCGGCGCTATATGGTTTTCTTTCCATTTCCATTGTCTCCGTTTTTATTTTTTGGTTTGATATATTTACCACTCTTGATTCTCGCATCTACTGGCTTTTCAGCATCAGCTGGTATCGCCCACGAAGAATCTATTCTGATTGCACCTGGGATTCGTTCTTCAGCACAAAGAATCTGAACTCTACGCTTTGATAATCCCCACTTTTCAGCAATTTGTCTTATTGAAAAATATTCCATACATACCTCATTATCCCAATTTTTGGCAATTAAATAATTACAATAATCCAATGATAATTATAATCTCGATTGCGAACAAAGTCAACCTAAAACACCTTTTACAAACAAAACTACTATTGCTTTTTCAATTTTCTAATATGCCTGATCTGTACTTCTCTAGCACACATAAAAAACCTGAATCTGCGCTCATTTTAAATTGTGAACTCATGCGTTCACAATCTCCTTACATACTCCTAACTGGTTTCAACACTAATTATATTATCGTATATTTAATGCCCTCTCGGGCTGATGACTCATTTCTACAGACGTACTCTTTGCGTCTTGAGAATTTTTCCGTATGAGATGGTGTCAATGCCCTCTCGGGCTGATGACTCATTTCTACATTCCAGGATCTAAAGAGCATGCTAAAGCTGTGAAGTTTGTATCAATGCCCTCTCGGGCTGATGACTCATTTCTACAACCTAGCATCAACGCTTACAGGTGATGGCGCTGAATTGTGTATCAATGCCCTCTCGGGCTGATGACTCATTTCTACATGACACTTGTATACAACGTCGTGAGACGTTTGGATGTATCAATGCCCTCTCGGGCTGATGACTCATTTCTACGGTACCCCTTCAAAAACCTAGGTTTTATGCGGTTTCCAGAGCCTATTTTTGCAGGTATTTGTCAGAATATTCTGACAGGTCCCCTTTTTCGTGCATGTTTACAATTTGTACACATTTAACACGCCAAATCTTCCCAAACCCTGAGTTTACTATAGCACAAAACTATTCCTCTGTCATCCTATTTTTTCACCAAAACTATAGAAGAACACATTCGCTTATACTCTCTTTAACTCCGGTGAGAAATACATTAAGTCAACATTTGCACCCACTTCCCATGGATTACAACTAAGTGATAAAATATGGGATGCTGGTGGATTTGTAACCACATTTAATAAGCCCCTCTGTTCAAACTGTTGATCAAGTTCTGCTCTGCTGAAACACTTGGGAAGCTCTTTTAAAATTTGCAATACTTTTGCTTCCTGATCATCTGACAGATTCATCCATATTGAACTGACAGCTGGTGGAATTACCACTGGTGTATTGCAAAAGCGCTCCCAATCATTCGGATGATCTGCAAAATATTTTTTGATTTCGGTTCTTTTCTCATCGGTAACAATTTTACACCCCTCTCCATCTACACACTCGCTCCTTATTTGAATCTTCATTTTGGGTGTAAAAGCTTTTTTCAGAAAGACCCACTTTCCAATTTGCTCTCCTTTTTTCCAAAATTGCTTTCCATAACCGCTATCTTCCTCTGCATATTTTGCTTTGATATCAACAACTTGCCAATATCCTACACTATACTGCGTAACCCAGTCACCTATTTGAAACATCTGCCTGCTCTATTCCTCACGTTTTTTCTTATGTACTCTTATATACTCACTTTTGTACTTCCAATCCAAGTATATTATAAATATAATATCAAGTAAAGTCAATTTTTCGCATATTTCAAGGCCCTTTACAGTTCATGCGTCATGCAACAAATGCCCTTCGGTGTAATGTTTTCGGTCTTTGCTGTAATTACCGTACCCTATAAATCCGCGGTGAACCGATTTGCTTTTACGAGGCCGAACGTTGTAGCAGGACTTTCAAAGTAACTTAAGATAATAAATAGCGTAACAGGTACCTGCGGAAAAGAGAGGCCGACAAAACAATCGGAGAACCGCGCTCGTAAAACTTCCGGGTTGCCAAAAAAGAAAAACGGCACAGCCCACTTTCGCAGGCCATACCGTTTCTGGTTGTCACATTATCATATTGTATAGTGTAAAGATTACTGCTGCTTTCTGCTGTCGTTTAAAATTGCCGTAAAGAATGCCAGCGCCAGACCTTGTCCCCATCCCTGGATCCAAGCCTTCGGTACGCCCATATATCCCTCGCGGTCTTTCATAACTGCTGTGCCGCCTGATACGTTCAATACTCTTCCATCTGCGGAAACATTATCTAAAATGCCTTTTAATGCCTTCTGAACATACTTTGCATGAAGCGGATTGTTCATCTCTACCATTGCTGCTGCGATACCTGCTGATGCAGATACTTCTTCGTATGCTTCTTCATCATCGAGAATTGTTCTCCAAAGACCATTTTCTGTCTGAACGAGTTTCAATGCTGCAAGCTGATCGCGAAGTGAGCATTCTACGTCCATGCACGGCGGGAACAGATACCAATCATACAGATTCTTCTTTACCTGAGACATGGTATATGCTGCCCATGCATTAGCACGGCCCCAGTAAAAGCCTGACATGTGATCTTTATGAACGTTGTTGTAGCCATGATACCACAGGCTTGTCTCTTTGTTCTGCAGATACTGAATATGCCAGTAATACTGATTTAAGGAATCGTTGATGATGTCCATTGCCTGCGGCTGATACTCCATAAGTGCTGCATCTTTTTGATCGTCTGGATTAAGCATACGAAGCTTTGAACCAACGCGAAGCATTAAGAAAGCTGCCATAAAAAGTGTATCTGCCCAGCACTGCTCTGGGAAATCGTTGTTGCTTGAAACGGTGTGCTGCAATACATGATCACCAAAACGAAGTGCATCGTTTCTAAGGTAATCAATCTTACTCATAACAAGATCCCAGTACTTCTTGTCGCCTGTGTACTCATAAAGAGTGATCAGGCAGTGACCCATTGCGCAAGTATTTACATTCCATGACGGCAGACCCATCTCGATGTACTCGTCTACCCAGTTCTTTAAAAATTCCATGTACTCTGTTTTTCCGGTTGCCTTATATGCCTCTGCCAGTCCATAATAAGCCACACCACACGGCCAGTCCCATGTCAGATCCATGGTCATCGTCTTTTTTGCCACACGGTCAATCGCGGACAAAATTTCTTCATTGTCGAATGAAACCTTCATGTTTTCCTCCTGATTATAAAATCTTTGTTGCAAATGGTGCAAGCTCTACAGTTACAACACCCTTTGC
>ERZ827488.3189-NODE-3189-length-13809-cov-3.078159_pt1 | contig 13809 bp, 19 predicted proteins | sample MGYA00519771_ERZ827488 | MGnify/ENA primary metagenome ERZ827488 (study PRJEB31778, sample SAMEA3449323) | human gut metagenome | biome: human gut; feature: human-associated habitat; material: faeces | place: United Kingdom | collected 2010/2012 ...
ATGTCCACGCCGGCTTCCCGGATCATCCGCTGACAGCAGAGTTTGTAGAGTTCGACGTCGAAATCGATGTTCGCCTTGGGCCATTCGATGAAAGCGCCGCCCATCGACTCCAATCGCTTGACGAACTCCCAGGGGATTCCTCCGATGACCAGTTCGTTTTTGAGTGCGAATACGCTGATCGGCGCGACGTATCCGATCGTGGCCATCCCGCCGAAGAAGCCGTATCGCTCGACGATCGCTGTCTTCGCGCCTTGCCGTGCCGCCGCGATCGCCGCGATGAATCCCGCAGGGCCGCCGCCTGCGATCACGACGTCGTACCGGCCCGCGAGCGGGGCGAGCTTCCGGATTTTCCGGCTGCCGGCGTCCGATTCGTCGCATGAGAGCAGTGCGGGCGACACGGCCAATGCAGCCAATCCGGCTGCTGCTTTTTTCAGGAAAAGTTTCCTCGATATCTTTTTCATACGGTGTTTGGGAGATTTCTGAATTTCTTTCGGGCGATTTATGCAGGCAAGCTATGAAAAAAATCGCAAATACGCAAGAATCCCGAATCCGGCACCCTTCCGCCGCACGGCGAACGCGCCCGTTCCGGAGGCGTCGTGCGGTATGCCGGGACGGCTGGGTGCGCCTCGTGCGTTCCTGAACCTGTGCAGGTCCCGCCGATATGAACGCTTGCGGATCGGGGAGCTCCCCGATCCGCAAGCGATTCTGTTTCGTGATTCCGTTGGGATTCGAACCCAAGACCCACAGCTTAGAAGGCTGTTATAAATAATTACTTTACTTGCTGTTTACTAAATATTTACGATATTTATTCGAAAATATTCGAACAACATTAGGATAACATCTGCATCGATCGAGTATAATCTGTCTATTTTTTGAACCCGATTGGCTGAGGGGATTTGCGCGCCTGCGGAACCTTCACGGAGAGTGCCGCAATTGCCTCGTAGATATTGTCCAATTCCTGGCGCATATCCTCCGATAGATCGCTGACCGCTTCGGCGTTGTCCTTGCCCGTCTGCTCCAACAACGCCAGCCGTGCCCGAATTTCGGCCAATTCTGCCGTTACTGTCGTCGTGGTCATGATGTAGTTGCGCATCGCTACGAAAGCCCGCATAATAGCCCTATTTACCCGTATGGCTGTCTCACTGCGCAACACGCTCGAAAGCATTGCGACGCCCATTTCCGTAAAGGCAAAGGGCGGATATTTGGGATACTTGCCTCGTCCGTCGATTTCTAAGATCACATTTTGTGACCTTATTCTGTCTTTCAATGCGTTATACTCGTTATCCGAGAGTTCAAACATAAAATCGTCGCCTTCGAAACGCTCAATATTGCGTCGTACCGCCTGTTTGAGTGTTCGGGTCTCCACTTGGTAGAGTTCCGCCAAATCGAAGTCCAGCATCACCCGCTGGCCCCGTATTTCGTATATCTTACTTTGGATGGGTTGCAGTTCCATGAGGTATTATTAAAATGCTATCGCAAGGGATAAGCCTGCCGGAGAGTCGAGACAAGCGTTATCATCCTTGATGAAAAATGGTTTTTACTTTTGTGATTGTATTTGCATTTTGTATACTATCTGGCATCTCTATTCCAATTAACTCATATAACTTTTTATATTGGGTGATTTTTGCGTTTGCATATTGGGTAAACGCCTGTTCCGTATATCCAACTTTGTATAGTCTATGAATATCCTCTGAAAAAGATTCAATTAAATATTTACTTATCATTTCTGGAGACTCGCCTTTCATCAGCATCGTAGAAACCACCCAATTTCGGCCTCGTTGCGGTTCTTTTACCACAGAAATGCAAATCTTCTTAATGTCATTTGTCATCCTCCATAATTTGAAGAATAATATAATTGACAAGATACCCACCGCCCATACAATTAGCATCATTACAAAAAAATCTTCCATATCTTATAGTTTTAAAGTTTAGATTAATAGCATTACATCGAATTGATCACCCCATCATCCACATCTATCACATTACTTTTTATGAACCCACCTGCCGATTTTTCCGTTCGAAGAATCGAATTCAAGATAGTTCATTCCGAATATGCGAGCATCTGTAGTGTAGTGGTAATTCTTTATATAATAATTCCCATTTATATTTTCATAGGTAAAGGTGAAATAGGCAACAATATGGAATGCGTCAACTCCATAGTTTTGCGGTCGCTCTTTTAAATAATTCCATTCTTGTAGTAGTGACAAAGATGGAATTTCTCCAACATTTATGTAATGATTTTTATTACTAAATTCAATTGTACATCGATTGACGGATTCCTCAATTTCATATAATGATCTCCATATAGGGTCGCCATTCTTATCTTCTCCTACATATCGAAAAGGTTCATTATATGATTTCCCATTTTCATGATACGGAAAATACTCTTCGAAGGATTCGTTGGATATAGTGATGACAGTCTCCTTTTCGCAACTGATCCCAACGATCACCATCAAGAACGATAACAGATAAATCTTTTTCATAATACAATATATTACTGTAATCATCCTATAAAATATTGCGCTTAATTACTCCCGTCACCCGCAATAACCGTCGGACATCTTCAAACGGGATTTCGAATTCAGGGTAGAAATATTCTCCCTCCATTGGGCCGTTCTCATGCTTCATGTGGTTGTCGCTCATGCAGCGGAATGCCTTTTTATCCTTGCTGTAATACAGGCGTTTGAGGAAACGGTTTTCTTCCGTCTCTATCACGTACACAGTTCCGGGTTCAATGAAGTGTTCGTTATATTGACGCAGTCCGATCACGCATCCAGCAGGATAGTTCGGAACCATGCTATTGCCGTAGACACGCATCGCAAATTCGCTGTCTTTGAGCAGGCCGCCTATTTCGATCACACCTACGGGTGCCGTCTGCATCATCTCCATACCGTACTCGGTTCCTGCTGCAACCTCGGCGTCATAATACGGGATCACTCTGCCAGAGCCGATCGTGGTCTTACTTTCATTTAATTCGGCAATATCAACCTGAATGTCTCCAAACTTATCTATAAGTTTCGCAATAGTCTCTTTGGGAGTAGCGTCTTTACCCCTCTCCATTTGAGAAACAAAAGACTGCCCAATTCCTAAAAACTCGGCAACCTGTTTTTGTGTTAGGCCTTTTTGCTTTCTAAATATACGAAGATCAAATTTCATAAATTTTTCTTATGAATATTTCTTATATATTTATTTGATATTAGAAATATATTTCTGATATTTGCGTCATCAACATAACCGAACACGACAAAGGTACGGAAGAATTGACGATTTTAGAGTGTAAATATATACAAATTCCAATCTACATAAAAAAATAACGTAGCATCAACCCGATAACCATAAAAGCAAATGAAACATATGCAACCCACTCGCAAATCGAAAAGAACATCAATTTACCGGAGACTGAAATTGTTTTGTATTCGCCGTCGACGGAAACAACGTCGGGAGGAAGTTTCAATTCTTGACTTAAGGTATCGAATCGTTTTTCGATATTGCGCCTTACCCGATTTGTGGCGTAAATATTTCGATATAGAACGAGACCAAGAGCAAGCAAACATATTCCGTTTAGCGATACTGTCGCAATGTTTGTCCAATATAAACGACATGAATAGCAGGCGGATATGTACTCCGGATTGTCCGATTCGGGCCGAATTAATGAACACGCCAAAGTAAGGATTGTTGCCGAGGCTATGAACATCGTGGAGTGAACGCGGTATTTCCAAATAGCCAGTTCGTTCGTCAGTGAGCATAGATCTTTTGCAAGGGCATCTGCATACTTCAGAACATCTTCAAAGTTAGCGTTGTCGGGTTGCATAGGTCGGATGTATAAATACAAATCGGTGACACTCATAAAACCGAACAATACAAACGTTCGGAAATATTTACGGATTCAAAGTATAAATATCTACAAAATAAACGAAATACGCAAATTATGATTGGAATTTATTCTGACGCAGACATTCAGCATAATGCTTTTGCAAAAGGGATTAGGGAGGTCGATCAGCGAAACGATCGGACGGAATCGATCAATATACGCAGAGAGATTCGCTATCAGCTGGGAGGCCGGACGCCTTTCCGATTGCATGGGATATTTGTGCGAGGATTGAGCCGAACACAATACTGCTCACGACAGGACGGAGAGGTTGCACATACGCCTGCCGAGCGGGATGCCTTGCAACGCATCTTCCGAGAGCATGGGGTTAGATCGCCGTGGGGGTTATGAAAACGGACCGTCTGCTGACGCCCCGCGAGCGCGAGATTCTGGGACTGCTGGCGATAGAAGGGCTGACGGTAAAGCAGGTTGCCGACCGGATGTGTGTAGTCGTGCAGTGCATCTACAATCACTTGCAAGTGATGTACGACAAAGCAGGCGTGAACCGCGCCACGCATTCGCTGGTGAGTTGGTGGTATCGGCAAAATTTCGGGATCACCTTCGACATCCCTGACAAGGCGCGTAAGATTGGCGCGATGTTGCTGCTGGCGCTTTTCGCCGTCGAGGTGACGAATACGAATCTGATCTGCCGAGTTATGCGGGCGCGGCGGGGTAGAAGGAATGAAGTAGAATTTTTGATTGAAGGTTAATAGAGCGATGAACATCCGAGATATACAGAATGCGCTGATCGAATCGGCCGATCTCGTGGCTTTGGCCGTGTGCCGTCGTAATGCTCCGAAGTCGGACATGATGACACGTCGGAAATTGTACGAGAGCTATCCCAACGACTGGCTCGACTATCATATCAAGCGGAAGAATATCCAGGGAATAAAGGCCGGAGCGGCTAAAAACTCTGCGATACTGTTCAGCCGGCTCGAAGTCGAAGCGCTCCTGAAAGCCGAGAAGATCGACGGGGCAGGATTGAAATGAGAGCGCCCCGAAGCCGGAGGTGTTCATGATTAGAGTTTTTGAGAGAAGGGTGTTTTGCGGCTTCGGGGCTTGGCAAAGGTTTGCGCGCCTCCAATGCGCATAGGCAATCAGTGTGATGATTCCTCGCTGTCCTCCGTGAGGCTCGCAGCAGGACGACGGCCGGGAAAGACCGGCAAATGGTGTAGTGGCGGAATGGTAGACGCACACAAAAAGATGGGCTGATAGTGGTCGGGCAACGCAAGTTGCGGAGGACGCTCCTCGGAAAGCAGCCGTGCAGGTTCGAATCCTGCCTACACCACAACGATAGCCACCCGCAGAGGTGAGGGGTTTGGTGCTCTGGCAAAATCACCCCAGCCCGCAAGGGCAGAAAGAGTATCGGGTAGGCCGATAATACCCAAATCGGCGGGTCGTGGGCAAGACTCGAAGAGACAGCCCCGCGACGGCGAATAGCCGAAGCGCAACAAACCGGCACAGGCTCCGAAGCTGCGACGACACGAGCGGCGAGGACCACCGGGACAAATGAATCCAGTGCGCCGTGGTGTAGGGGCAACACGTCACCCTTTGGAGGTGAAGTCGCAGGTTCGAATCCTGCCGGCGCGACAAAATAAAAAAAACAAATGAAAAAAGACGAACTTCTCACGGTTTTCGGTACGCACGATATCCGTACCTTACCGGAATGTATCATGAGCCTGCTATTCGGGGATCAGGAAGTCCGCGACGACGTATTTCGCGAACTTATCCGCTGCCATGCAGGCGATCTTTCCTACGATTGGTTTCAAGAGGTCTACGAAGAAGAGTTATCCGAGCGGCGGAAGAAGGGTCAAGATTTCACACCTCGGGAGGTCTCTATGCTTGAAACGCAACTTACCGGTGCGCGCGAAGGTGTTATCCACGAACCTACTGCGGGGACAGGAGGGCTCATTATTCAGTATTGGTGGGAGCTGGCATCGAAGCAATTGCCTTGGCGTTTCAAACCGCACACCTGTATATTCACATGCTGGGAACTCTCAGATAGATCGATTCCAATTCTACTGTTGAATATGGCTATTCGCGGTATGATGGGAGAAGTGTTCCATGGGGATGTTCTCGAAAATGTGGCCAAAGCCCGTTATGTGCTTCTTAACGAACAGAATGATGGGCTGGCATTTTCGGATATCGTTCGTGACGATCGAGTATTGAGTTATACGCATGCTAATCACGTGCATAAGCCAATGCAGCACGACTTATTCGATTAAAAAGGAGGATTTATGAAATTCGATGTCATAGCACAAGAGTGGTTCCACTCCAAGGTAGGACTTGTGAAGGATAGTACCCTGTCTGCTTATTATCAACAACTTCGCAGCCATATTCTGCCTTACTGGAAAGACATGGATGTGGAGTCATTCAAAAAGAATGATGCGCAGCTATTCATCGGCCAAAAGTTTCAAGAAGGCTTGTCGATGAAAACGGTGAAGGATTTAGAGATTACATTAAAACAGATTTTGCTATATGCCGTAGATGAACACGACATGAATGTTCCCACTGCTTTTAAGTTGAAATATCCTACGGCAAATCTGGTTTCCAAGAAAGAGGAGCTTCAGATTTATAGCCTCGACGAACAGAGGCGGATTGTACAATATTTCAGAGAGCATCCTTCTTATCGCACACTGGGAGTAGTTATTGTAATATGCACGGGACTTCGCATCGGCGAGATTTGCGGTCTGAGGTGGTCAGATATATCGTTAGAGAGCAATATGCTGCAAGTCAACCGTACTGTTGAACGGATTGTCGATTATTCAACTGGCAAAACCAAGGTTGTCATCCAGTCCCCGAAGACGATCAACAGCCAACGTTCCGTACCTTTTCCGAGTTGGCTTGCAGATATCCTGATCTCCTTTGCTGCGCCTTGTCGTTCGGACTATTACGTGATTTCCGGTTCGGATAAACTCATCGAACCGCGTACTTATCGCAGCTATTATCGGAATTTATTACTCAATAAGATAGGTTTATCGCGGTGTATCAAATTTCACGGATTGCGACACACGTACGCTTCGACACTGATTACCAACGGGGCCGATGTGAAAACGGTAAGTACAATGTTGGGTCACAGCACAGTCTCGACGACATTGGATATTTATACGCACTCGACATTGGAGTCTCGTCGAAAGTGTGCAGAAACGATCCTAATGAAATAATGCCGAGAGATGTCACCGCAAGTATCGAGACAATTATCAGCAACCATAAGTAAGTATTATTCCAGATGGCTTAATGCTTGCCGGCGCAAATCGGCATTTATTGGGATGGATTCCTATGCGGAAGATTTCCTGCATGATGCGTTGTTGTTGTTTCTCCGAAAGCCGGAGAAGCATATTCAATCAGTATTATCTGACGAATCCCGTGGTGATAATCATCTATACAATCTCATTTTGTCGATGATAGACCATAAAACAACTGATAGTGTCCGAGCCAGACGGTCGTTGTTCAACATTGATGACCAATATAAAGATCTTCCGCTATCCGGAGATGATCAGATAAGATGGGCAGAGCTGTCCGAAGAGGATTATGCTCGATTTCGTGAGGTATCATGCAATTTAAGAAGCGACGATTTTCTCATACCTCTTCCTAACGGGATGTATGTTCGTCCAACCCAAGGATGGGTCAGCGGGTGGGTACATAGCTATTCGATAAAAAATAGAAGATACACGTATTGGCTGTACAGCGCCTTCGTGGGATCGCGCAGCAAGGGAGAGCACCCACGAAGATTGAAAACATCGTCGTCACGTCACGAGGCATATATGGCGTTGATGGAATACAACAAGCCATAATTTTTTTGCAAATTCAAAATGAATTCGTATATTTGCAATGCGAGATCGATACGATGATCGTATCAAAAAACATAATTAACGCTTGTAATAAAGCGTTGCCCTTTGTCCACTTCTACTACGGTAGTCGTGTCGGTCTCGCAAACTGATAGGGGCAACGCCTTTTTTATTGCCCTATACATACAAACTTTTAACTGACAATGCGAGACCAAGTTAAAAGTAGCCGACCCGCGAAGAACAGTAGCGGGGCTACATCCGTACCTTACCCGTACAGTCACCTCACGAAATCGGAGATCGTTCGATTGTTCCACCTTGAAGATATTCAAGAACCACTCACGCCGCGCGAATTCACGCGCTGCGCGATTGCTGTTGTCTCCCGTTGGTGCGACAATGTACTCACGGGCCGCTACTCGTCCGTCGAAAGTGTGGGCAGCAAGCTCGACTGTCTGGAACGCATCTACAAGAACCGATAAAATAAACGATCATGGATTCATTCGAATTGAAGCCCGCGCCTCTCTGGAAGAGAGTGGCCGGTTATTTCTGGTGCATGTGGTATAAACGAGTCCATACTCAGCGTCGCAAACGCGATCTGTTCATCTATCGAGAGCGCAAACGTCTCTCCGAACCTCATAAACTTTACTAAAAGCGACTGATATGTACTTGGCAGGAAAAATATCGGTGAAAATTTGGCGGTTTCAAAAGAAGTCGCTATACTTGCAGTGCCAAGACGTCGGCGATTCTTCGAATCAAAGACAAACATACGATTCACCGCAGATAAAGCGGGGTTCTTTTTTGGACGATTTCTTTTCGGAGAAGTCGACGTCTTGGCAGATTTCCAGAAGAGCCTCGCCTCTTTTGTCATATACATACAGCAAATTTTTGTTTCCATAATGCCAAGACGTGACAAAAATTTGACAGCCGACGCCCGTACTGCGTCCGCTTCAACGCCTACGGCGCGAAAGACCGTATCTGTTACCTCCCGCCTTACGAAGGCGGAACTTATCCAAATTATCTCAACCGGTCACATCGACCCGCCACTCACTTACGACGAGTTTTATCGTTGCGCCATTGCGACGGTTTCTCGCTGGTGTGTCCGTGTCAAAGAAGGCAACTTCGCCTCTACGTCGACGGACGGCATCAAGAGCACGCTCGACACCCTTTGTCGTATCTATCGAAACCGATAGCCTATGGCCGAGCTTGTGATCCTTGTTCTTTTCTCGTGTGCGATCCTGGCCGCCTACGGGTTTGCGGCCGCGCACAGAGCATATTTCGAACGGAAGTTTAACGAATTCTTCAACGAACGATGAAAAGCAATGTCATCATGACCCGCCCGCTGGGTAAATTCGAGGTATACCAACGCACGAGAGACGGTATGTTCAACGCCACGTCGTTGCTTGCGCAATGGAACAAAGCCAAGAACAGCAACAAACGAATACAGGACTTCTTTGAAAATCAGAACACCAAAGATTTCATCGAGGCGCTGATGGAGGAGGAAAATTTAAAGGTGCCAAATTTGGCATATTTAAAAACACGCGGCAAATACAACGGCGGTACATGGATGCACCCGTACCTGTTCGTGAAGTTTGCGATGTGGCTCAATCCCCGCTTCGAGGTTAAAGTCGTGAAATTCGTTTACGACCAGCTGATCGAGTACCGGCATCATGCGGGCGACAACTACAACGTACTTGCACGGTCGATCGCCGCGCTTCCGGATGTGGATTATTCTCAGGTTGCGCGGGGTTTGAACTGGATCGTCTTCAACAAGCATGAACGCGACATCCGGAACACGGCATCGCCGAATCAGCTTCGGGCGTTGGACGACCTGCAACGCAAACTGGCTTTCTCGGTCGATATGGGGTATATCCGGACGTTCCCCGATCTGATGAACTCCATGCGGAGAATCTACAATCGTCAACATGCAAAATTCTAAGAGGGAATGAAAACGCCAAAAGAAGAATACGCGGTTTATCCGAGTTTGAGTGTACCGGCCCGTTACGGGTATGACCTGCACACGAAGTCGAAAGACGAGCCGATTGTGGTGGTCTGCGGTATCGAGGAACCGAAAATACATCTCGTTCCTTCCGAACTGCAAGAGTTCGCCAGACAGATTAACGAAGCGATCACCCATGATCTCGGGCTGGAATCCGGAACCTGCGAGGTTGAATATAGAGGTCTGACGGCTTCGGTCGATTTCTACGCGGAATACGAATCGAGTATCGGCGGCAGCCACGACGACGGCAGCGTGGAGCGCTACGCCGAATACACGGGCGACAGGGTATACGTTCGCGTGGTATATGACCAATATGGCCGAGAATATCCGGACTATGCAATAATCCTTGAAAAGCAACTCAACTAATACATATTCAATTATGGAAGAAGCAAAAGTAACCAGCAACGCCACGGCGTTGATTCCGAATGCGGATGCGTTCGAAGGGCAGATGCCCGATCTGAGTAAAGCCCAACCGGCTCCTTTGGAGATCAGTTCGGAGTATTGGTCGCCCAAAGAGAAAGGCGAGAAACGCCGGATGTTTTTCATGGAGCTCCGTTCCGAGAAATCGATCGACGAGCAGAGCGGGCAGGATATCGATCTGTTGGTCGCCTATTTCGTGGAACCGGTCGATGGCCGCAAGCGCGTCGTCCGGCAGGCGAGCCGTCGACTGACGGCCGTGTTCGAGAATTTTCAGAAAACGATCCGTCCGGGTATGGCCTTCGAAATTACCTACCTGGGCAAGGAACGCAATGCGACCAATTCGTTCATGTCTGACCGGTGGGCGATCGTCCCCCTCAAAGTAGAACAGCAATGAGCGATTTAGGCTTCGATGTTTTCGATCTGACGGGTGCAGCACCGGCGGGTGAACCGCTTGCGGCGCTACACTTCGACCGTGAGGAGTACATACCGTTCGAGCAACTGCTGGAGCATATCCGGCAGTTGCCGGATCGGCCGGAGCGAGTAGCGGTGAAGCGGCTTAACGTGAACGGCAGGGTCGTGTCCGATAGCATGGAGCGTTACCTCTCCCATGCGGGCGAAAGCAGCAGCCTGTTGAAAGAAGCCCTGAAATCGCCCCGCCATTACCTGATCGCCCGCACCTCGGAGCTGAAATCGAAGAATACGCACCATTTCGACTTCGGTACCTTCGTCCACTCGGCCATCTTGGAGCCATCGAAGTTCTCGAAGGTTCGCGTCCTGCCGCAAGCCAGCAAGACCACGGCCTCCGGCTGCCGGCGGTTGATTCGTTACTACTGGGAGCTGCTGGGCATTCAGGGGAATGCCGATCTGTCCGATCAGAAGATCGGCGCATTGCGTGTGCAGATCGATACGCTCCACACCGCGGCGAAAGAGGCTGGTTATACCTTCATCAAGGAGGACGACGCGAAGATCGTCGACGTGATCCGCATCGCCTACAAAACCTACGGCGGCGGCATCCTCCCGAAACTGATGCGGTACGTGAAGGCCGAGACATCGATGTACGGGACGGATCCCGATACGGGCATGAAGGTGAAGATTCGACCGGACGGAATGCTGCTGGAGGAGAATTTCGGCATCAACGCCATTCTGTCGATCAAGACTACGAGTGCGTCCTCCGTGCAGGCTTTCTACAACGAATGCGCGAAGTACCGCTACGAGCTTTCCGAAGGAATGTATTTGAAAGTGGCCAGCGAAATCACCGGACGCCCCTTTACGGCAACGCTCATGGTGATGATCCAAAATACCGCGCCTTTCCAGCTCGCCCTGATCTTCTGGGATGCGGAGGATTTGCAGATCGGCAAATACAAATATGCGCAGGCCCTCGACATCGTGAAGCGCTGCAAAGCGTCTGGCAGTTGGCCCGGGTTCGATGCACTGGCCGAGGAGGGTGCCTTCGGAATTATTCAGGGCAAACTGCCCGGCTATATCAAGTCGGAACTGCTGCCGCAATACCTGCCCGATGTCGAAGTCGATTAGGACGCTGGACGAAGTGTTCAGCCGCTACATCCGACGGCGGGATTGCCCGAATGGGATCGGCCGCTGCATCAGTTGCGGAGCATTGATAAGTTACGATACCTGCGATGCGGGTCATTACATCGGCCGAGCGCATACGGCGACACGGTGGAACGAAACAAACGTCCACGCCCAATGCAGGATATGCAATCGACATAAATACGGCAATCTGAAGGCTTACCGCCGTCGTTTGGTCGAATTGTACGGAGTGGAAGCAGTCGAGGAATTGGAACGGATGAAGCACCTGACAGTCTGCCTTCATGAGAAAGACTATCGGGAATTGATAGAATATTATAAAATCAAATTGAATAGGTTATGATCGATCTTAAAAATTACGCTCCGCAATCGCCGGAGTTCAAACTGCCGAAAAACGTGTCGTTCCCGCGTGTAATCTTCGAAGGGGCGAAGGACATGGACGAAATCAGAAAACATCTGTCGGGAAAATTTATTGCCGAGAGCGTAACCAATGCCAAAGCCGTCCGGTTTCTCGACAGTTACGAGAGAGCATCTATCCGAGCCAACTATTCGGAGTTGATGGAGGACGAACAGCCGAAACTCGAAACGCAGCTTGCCTAGATCGAGGCGCAGTGTAAGCAACTGACTAAGGATGCCCGCGAGAAATTGCAAGCTGTCGTTACCCAGATCCGCGATCTGGTCTATCAAGTCAAGCGCGGAGAGAAGGAGGTGGATTTACCGAGCGATACGACGGTAAAGATGGCCTTGTGCGGACACTATCTCTACTACGCATGGATCGATGGGCGGTTCCAACTGTGCAAAGTCGAGAAGATTCCTTCGTGGGACGAGCAGAGCCTCTTTGCCAATCTGGAAACCAACAAGCAGGCATTCCTCGACGTGCTGGGGATCGACATGAACGAAGCGACCTATGAGCAGACTTCAACATCGTCGGGGCCGGAGGAGTAGCTATATCCGACAATTGCAGAGCGATTATTGGCAGGAGGTGTGCCGGATCGTGCGTCTTCGAGACGGCCACCGCTGCCAGCTTTGCGGACGGAGCTATTCACTGGAAATCCATCACAAGACCTATTACGTCGACGGCCAATCCATCGTAGGCAGAGAAAAAGAGCACTTGGATTGTCTGATTACACTCTGTGCGGAGTGTCACCAAAAGCAACATAACCATCATGGCCAGGCAAAATAAAGACACGTTTCTTCTGCGGCACGATTTCTTTCCGCAGATCAAGATGCTCACGATGGAGCAGCGGGGCAGGCTGTTGACTGCCATTTATGCGCACGCGACGGAAGAGGAGCTGCCGGAAATGGATGAACTGACTACGCTCTGTTTCGGCTTCATCCGTGCGTCGCTGGATGCGAACGCCAAAAAGTATTACGCGGAGTGCGAGCAGAACCGCGAGAACGGCCGCAAGGGCGGCCGGCCTAAAAAAGCGGACGGTTTCGAAGAAAACCGCACGGTTTTTTCGGAAAGCGGCGGTTTTTCTTCAAAACCGGCAGGAAACTGCGAAAACCCTATTGAATCTGTATCTGATTCTGATATTGATTCTGAATCTGATTCTGTCTCTGTTTCTGAATCTGAAACGCGCGAAGAAGAGAGAGAGAAATTTTTCGAGATTTTCTTTTTCCGGAATTTTCGAAACCCTGCAAACGAAGTCGACAGGTTCGTTAATCACTACCAGGCTACCGGATGGATGCGCAAGGGAGAGAAGGTCGTAGACAAGGCGGCATTGGCCCGTGCATGGACCGAAGAAAAGACGTCGGAACCCCTGCGTTATCCGGTGAGGTTTCTGCAATGCTGGCATGAAATCTACGACAGGCTGTCGACGGTGGCTGTATGCCGCGATATGCTGACTGATCTTCAAGGCGTGGAGATAACGCGGGATCGGCTGACGCTGACGGTATCCAGCAGAAGACTGGCGGCGTTGATCGAAGGAAATATACGCCTCGCCAAACCGATTCTCGATTATCATTATCCCGGACGTACCCTTCATTATCGGGTTCCGAAAGGAGTGTAACAAAAGCTTTTACCACAATGGAATCAACGAAACAGATTAAAATCGAAATCCGCAACCGTTGGACGGGTTCGGTCGTATTTGAATACACGAAAGAGGGAAACACAATCACCGAAACGGTTTTGGACGCTATTAGGCGCGGTGCCAACCTGCGCGGTGCCAACCTGCGCGATGCCGACCTGCGCG
>ERZ827488.3194-NODE-3194-length-13762-cov-2.493689_pt1 | contig 13762 bp, 8 predicted proteins | sample MGYA00519771_ERZ827488 | MGnify/ENA primary metagenome ERZ827488 (study PRJEB31778, sample SAMEA3449323) | human gut metagenome | biome: human gut; feature: human-associated habitat; material: faeces | place: United Kingdom | collected 2010/2012 ...
ATATCGACGAGCCCTCCTCGTGGGGAGGGGAACACAAGCGCCGAATGTGGGATACTCATGCGGGGGCGCAAAATAGACTGAGCCTTTTCCGAGAGTTGCACCATCCTGCGGCCCGTCTTTCCGGTAACTTCCATAACTCCGGCCATCAAATCTACTTTTCCGCGGATAAGTGTGCGGATCTCGGAAAGACGACACCCCGTAGCAAGAGAAAGCGCGGCAATGTCATGCCAAAGTGGAGAGCGGTGCATCAAATCTTCAAGCAGGCGCGAGGCCTCTTCTTTGGTGAGATAACGCGTCCTGGCATTCTGAACTCTGGGACGGGAAACTCCCACCGTAGGGGAGGGCAATTGATGCATACCCCATGCGAACGTCTGCTTGTAGATACGGTTGAGATACCCAAGGGCGTGTACAATCGATTGGGGACTGAGCCCATGATCATCAAGCTGTTTCTTCAGTTTCTCCACATCCAAGGGAGTGATGTTTTCAAGACGCCTGCCACCAAAAACAGGCAGCAAATAGCGGTTCATGATCAATCGGAAATGGGGCGCACTCTTGAGAGTGTAAAGGTATCGTTTTTCGTATGCCTCCCATGCCTGATCGAAAGTCAGTCCACATCCTTGCCCTTTCTTGGTGGGCAAGACATTGCCATGGCGCAGGCTCTGTACATGCTTGCTGCGCAGATCATGCGCAGCGGTTGCCGTATATCCTTCAGAACGCCAGCCGGCCTTATGCCACTGCTTTTTACCATCAACCTTGATCACGTAATAGAAGCAGACATCCGGTTTGCCTTCGTAGCGTTTTTTGGTACTCTCGATAGAGTAGACTCCCTCGAATCGTGTCTTTACCGCGTTCTTTGGCATGTATTTCCTTCTCCCCTATTTCTCCCCACGATCTCCGTTTCTCTCTTCTACCTCCCCCAAACCGCTCTTTCAGATACAAAGAACCTGTTAGAGAACACCACTAATAACAGCGTGATATCCTTCCTGCAACACTACGCACTTTATTTTTTTACTTTGCAACAGAGCCTCCTAAGCTGTAGGCCACAAGTTCGATTCTTGTCGGGCGCACCAGAAAATTCAGCCTCTTAGAGAGATACTCTAAGGGGCTTTTTTTTTTGCAAGCCCTTTTATCCCGCTCTTATCCCGCTATATTAGATGAACCAATGGGAAATTTTCAGATAGATTGGGAAGATTCATCTTTCTTTTTTCTGTCCGCTGCCCGTACAGGATGAGGTTTTGAAACAAAAAAAATACGGTGGAGGCTGAAAAATCAGCCTCCACCTTTTTTACTCGTCCATTTCATCCGCTATAGCGGTCAAAATCGCAATCACCACAGGTATCCATTTTCCGAGACTCATATCTTTTCCTTCCTATCTGGCTATGAAACGGGACAAACGACACTGGCGTGCAGTTCCGCAATCCCATTCGACGTGTTTTCCGAGACACGGCGGTATCCTCGTCGGAAGCCCCAATCGGCACAGTCGGCAGGTATCCGTCATGCGTTCCTCCTCAAGGCCCCTTCGAGCAGTCCGAACAGTGCCGGAGCAAGCTGTGGAAACGTCTCAATGACGCGGCTGGCATGAGGCAGCAAGTTGCGATGTTCGAACACATGATGCCGAGTCCGTAACATCTGTTTGTTCGGAACACCATTGCAGGATGGCCTGTTCCGGCGCATATCGGATTTTCCTAGCGGAAGAGGATTGATGCTGTCTGCAAGATAGTCAGGTCTCGCCCTTACGGAGTCATTTTTCTTGAAAAATTCCGTCATGGAACTGTTCAGCACCTCAGCTATTTCCCCGATTCGGTTGAACCTAGAAGCAACGTATCCGTTCCAGATACGCCCAGTATATCATATTAAATAACTAGTAAATATAATTGGCTCTATATAGCAATATTTGTACATGAGCAGTCCTTGATTTCGATATTTTTATTTACACACGTAACTATTCGTGTTATTATATTAAAACGAAATCAATTATAAAAATTATTAATATTTTCTCAAATAAGAAAACAGGGACAACCTTGGGAATATTTTGTTCCTCGTCTCGCTGATAAAACAAGCGATAATATATCACTAAATATTTTATACATTTTTTTCAAATAATTATGGAATATTCATTCATGCATAAAATAGTTGTTCCTAACACAATTCTTATTGTCGATGATGATGAAATGAACCGTGATGTGTTGGGAAATATTTTTTCTGCGTCTCATTCCATTGAAATGGCTGAAAATGGAAAAGAGTGTCTCAATAAAATACTAGAATGTGGACAAAAATTTTGTGCTGTCCTTCTGGATGTGGTCATGCCTGTAATGGGCGGTATTGAAGTATTGAAAAAACTTAACAGAGATGGTGTTGTTGATCATATTCCCGTCTTTCTTATTACTGGAGAAACAGATACGAGAATCATCAAGCGAGCATATGAACTCGGCGTGATGGATGTCATTTCTAAACCTATTTCTTCGTATATGGTGCAACGCCGGGTTAATTCCGTTATTGAATTGTTTACGGCACGTAAACGACTCTCCAGTGTGGTGGGCCAGCAAAAGGATCAGCTTTTAAAACAGGCCAAAAGAATCCTGAGGCTGAACATGGGGATGATAGAGTCTCTTTCAACAGCCATTGAATTTCGCAGTGGCGAGTCCGGTGAGCACATCCGGAAAATACATGACATCACTAAACTGTTCCTTGAAAATTCCCCACTGGGCAGAGATTTTTCGACGGAGGAAATTGAGCATATTTCTTTGGCCGCGATTATGCATGACGTTGGGAAAATTTCCATTCCTGACGCCATATTGAGCAAGCCAGGACGCCTTACCCCCGAGGAGTTTGAGATCATGAAGACGCATACGACGGAGGACAACTTCTGGAGAGAATTCCGCAGATGAGGGAACTGCCGTTTTTCACGTATGCCTACGATATTGCCAAATACCATCATGAGAGATGGGACGGACGCGGATACCCGGAGGGGCGCAAGGGCGACGATATCCCTTTATGGGCACAGATAGTCTCCATTGCAGACGTATATGACGCGCTGGTCAGCCCACGGTGTTACAAGAAGGCTTTCAGTTTTGAGGTGGCCCTTGGCATGATTGTCAGCGGCGAATGCGGCGTGTTCAATCCAAACATATTGGCATGCTTTCGGGAAATTGAGGGTAAGCTCCGCACTCTCTACGGTAGCGGCCCGGAACGATTGTACGAGTGAGGCAAAAAAATATGGATCAGACAAGAAAGGCAAGACTTGAGGCGGGCGGAATTATGGTGGACGAAGCCCTTGAACGCTTTATGGGAAACGAGGCTACGCTTTATGGGAAACGAGGCTATGCTTGAGCGCTATTTACAGAAATTCCTCAGCGAAAAGAGCTATGCCATGCTGCGGGATTCTCTAGCCTCAAACGATTGGGAAGCGGCTGGCAGAGCAGCGCACACGCTGAAAAGCATATGTGGTACCATAGGATGTGAGGCCATGCAGGAGCTTGTGATTCTGCAGGAACGTCATATCCGCGCCGGAGAATGGAAAGAAGCCGTTGGTATGATGCCAGAGATATCCAACAGCTACGAGAATATTTGCGGTGTGATCCGGGCGTAACGTACAGGGTATTGAACAGAAGGACGTATAAAGGGATATTGCGTATGCTGTATATCTACATAATACTAGGTAATTAAATGAAAAGCTACAGCGGAATACCATATACGACGGGAAAACAGGCCGCAGACGATGTAAAGACACAGCTTGTTGGTTTTATAAAAATACCCAAATGGCTGCTTGGGCTCTGTCTTATTACTGTTTTCTATATTTTGTTCGTCTGCTTCTCCATGTATAAAATAGGCGATTCAACAACGCAGCTCTATGAGTATCCCTATACTGTCTCACGCAAAGCGCAGGAAATGAAAACCGCCCTCTATGGCATACGAATCTCTCTGCCATCTCTTCTAGCCACGCCCGACATCACCGCTGCCCAAATTAATGACCTCCTTCAAAAACAGAGGGCTATGCAGGACAAGTCGTTGGAAGAGATCACGCTCAAGTTCCGGGGGAATGAGAAAGAACTGGCTTATCTGAAAAGATGTATGGCTGAATTACGGGAAGCCCGAAAAAATATGGTCAATAACCTATTGGGCAATCTGGATTTTCAGTACATCAATGCCTATTATGCCCGTGAGGTTCTCCCACATTTTGAAAAGGTGGATAAACTGCTAGGTAACTTGGGCGATGCCGCCGAACACCGTGGCAATGCAATCTTGGCAGAAATGGACAAGCTGAGAACCTTTTCCATCATTGCTACGCTGCTTATGGGAATAAGCATCATCTTGCTGATTCTCCACACCCGCAAACTGGAATGGGATAAATACAAGGAGAGCGCATACCGCGAAAAACTCCTCAATCTGCTTGCAGCCAACATAGATGAAATATTTTTCATTTCACGCGAAGATAAATCTTTTGAATATGTGAGCTCAAATAGTGAACGCGTCATAGGCGTACCGCCTGAAAAATTTATTCATGATTACAGAAAATTATATTCTCTTCTAGCGTGTAAGGACAGCGACTGGTTGCGCGCAGTGCTCGACGATACGTCCTCAAATATGAAGGAACGGGACATCGTGCTTGGTGAAGAGGGACGCCGCTTCAATATCCGGGTGTATCCCATATTCCTAAATGGTGTTCTGAGCCAGCGCATTATCGTATTATTCGATCAAACTAAGGAATTTGCCTATCGACAGGCACTGAGCGACGCTCTTGAGAATGCCCGCAACGCAAATACCGCCAAAAGTAATTTCCTCTCCCACATGTCTCATGAAATCCGTACGCCGATGAACGCCATTATCGGTATGACGGTCATTGCCCTGACCCGGCTTGACGATCGATCCCGCATGGAGGATTGCCTCACCAAAATAGCTCTGTCCTCACGCCATCTGCTCGGCCTTATCAATGACGTGTTGGACATGTCCAAAATCGAAGGAGGCAAGCTCACCATTGCTCATGAGCCGTTCAATTTTAAAATATCTCTACAAGGAGTTATCTGGAACGCGGACTGGATTTTGAGGTGTTCCTGTCCGGGGTTGATGAAGAAGAGCTACTCGGCGACGCACTGCGACTTAACCAGATTCTTATCAATATTCTGTCCAATGCACTCAAATTCACCCCGGTCGGGGGCTCTATACGGCTGGAGGTACACCAGCTCCATAAAAAAAACAATAATGTGCAGTTCCGCTTTGTTATCCGTGATACGGGCATTGGTATGAGCCAAGAGTTCATAAAGCGGCTTTATACCCCCTTTGAACAGGCCACATCCTCCACCGCTTCAAAATTTGGTGGTACTGGGCTCGGCATGGCCATTACCAAAAATCTTGTTTCTTTGCTGGGCGGCACGATATTCGTGAAAAGCGAGGAAGGCAGGGGAACCGAGTTTACTGTGGAACTCCCCTTTGGCCTGAGCGGACGGCAGTTAGAAAAAGGCAAAGGCGAGCTGGAGCCACTCAAAGTGCTCGTAGTGGATGACGACTACGATACCTGCGAGCACGCCTGCCTGTTGCTGGATAAAATGGGACTTCGTACCCGATGGGTGCTCAGCGGTGCGGAAGCCGTGAAGGTTGTGCAAGAATCCCATGTCAGTGGTGATGGTTACGACGTATGCTTCATAGACTGGAAAATGCCGGACATGGATGGCATGGAAACCGTCCGCCGTATCCGTAATGAAGTCGGGCCGGAAACTCTTATCATCATTATCAGCGCCTATGACTGGGGAGCGATAGAAGAAAAGGCCCGTGCCATTGGAGTTAACGGATTCATCGCCAAGCCCTTTTTCGCTTCCAATCTTTACAATACGCTTACTTCATTAACACGGCGCACGGCTCCGAAGAGAGAAATAGAAGTTTCCGCCCCCCCGGAATCAGAGGCGGAAACTGCACATCAGCATTATGACTTTACGGGGAAGCATATACTGCTGGTTGAAGACAATGAATTCAACCGTGAAGTCGCCCAGGAGTTTCTTGAAATGACAGGGGCCACGGTCGAAAGTGCCGAAAACGGATCAGAGGGAGTAGCTCTTTTTACGGCCTCGGAAACCGGGCAATACGACATTATTCTGATGGATGTGCAGATGCCGGTCATGGATGGCTATGAGGCGCCACGAGCCATTCGCGCTTCGGTACACCCCGACGCGAACTCCATCCCCATTCTTGCCATGACGGCCAACGCCTTCAACGAGGATGTAGCTGCCGCTGTGGCGGCAGGCATGAACGGGCATATAGCCAAGCCCATTGATGTGACGGCACTTTATCGGCTACTCGCTTCGCATTTTAAGTAATAATGCGTAGTAAGGGAAGGAAAACAGAGTATGCAGGAGGCACGGAGGTGTCCCATGCGTACCCTGTTTTCCTTTCTTTGAGAATAACGAGTCCTGACCCTAAAGCCGTAATTCAAAGGGATGACATCCTATGGATGTCATCCCTTTTCTCGTGCCGGGCTATCGCTTCATCTTCGCCCGCAGCGTCGTGTAGTGGATTCCGAGAAGCGTTGATGCCCCGCCCTTTCCGGTCAGTTTTCCATCCGTCTTTTCGAGCACGGCCTCAAGGTAGTGCCTTTCCAGTTCTGCAAGCGTAGGCCAGCCGAGCTCCTCAAAGAGCGACGTTGGTTTGCGCCGTTTCCGCTTTACGCCAAAAACAAGGGGGCGCATCACCGACCCGGAACGGCTGTCGATAAGCGCCCGCTCCACTTCGTGTTCCAGCTCCCTGACATTGCCGGGCCAGTCGTAGCCGTACAGTTTGTCCAGTTCGGCCTGGCCGGGCTCCGGGGGCATCGTCGTGCCCATTTCCTGCGTCTTCGCGGCGATGAAGTGCCGGACGAGCGGAAGAATATCCACCTTGCGCTCTCGGAGCGGCGGAATGCTGAGCGGGTATACCGACAGGCGGTAATACAGATCCCGGCGGAACGTCCCCTTCTCCACCATCTCTTCAAGGTCGCGGTTCGTAGCGGCGACGACACGCACATCGACGGGAATGGCGCGCGGATCGCCCACACGCTGGATGATCTTGCGATCCAGTACCCTGAGGAGCTGTACCTGCGCCGTCAGCGGCAGCTCGCCGATTTCGTCGAGAAAGAGGGTTCCCCCGTTGGCACACTCGAAATAGCCGCTCCGCCGGGATTGCGCCCCGGTGAACGCCCCTTTTTCATAGCCGAAAAGTTCGCTCTCCAGCAGTGTGGGAGCGATGGAGCCGCAATTCACCCGCACAAGCGGCCCCCCGCTCCTGCCCGAAAGCTCATGGATGGCCTCCGCAACAAGCTCTTTGCCGGAGCCGGTTTCCCCGGTCACGAGTACGGTGGTCCGTGTGGGGGCGACTTTCTCGATACCCTGCCGCAAGGCGGCCAGCCCCGCGCACTGCCGTATCCGCTCGTAGCCCGTGAGCCGTTCCTGAACCTCCCCCACTGCGATCGGGATATCCGTAAAGGCGGCGGCAAGCTCCTCCGCAAGCGGGGCGATGAGGCGGCTTAACGGCTCTATATCCTCTTCTTTGAAACTGTTTTTTTCATTGGACCAGAAGTTGATCAGGAATGTGAACGATCCGCGCGCGAACAGCGGAAGGCGCAGCAGCGCCGCATGGGAATAGAACGGCAGCTCGGTAACGGACGGATCGATCTTCAGCGCTTCCCTCTTGAACGATTCGAGATCGTTCAAGAGGAGCGGCTTCGAAAGATCGCTCCCGTGCGCGATGATGGGATAGCTCTTCCGGCCCTTCCCGGCTTCACGCACCCGGGTCAGGCCGTTGGGCAAGGTATCCGCAATGGGTACGAAGACCCGCAGATCAGAGGAACCGCTCACAATATTCAGCCTGATAATGGGAAATATTTCTCGTATAAGCTGAAGAAGCAGATGGATCGAGCCGTCCAGCCCGCTCGTCCGATAGAGCAACCGGCACGACAGCCCGCCGGAATCAAAAAAATCCATTGATTCCTTTCCTTCCATCATTTGAAAAGAACTGTCTTTTTGTTCTGACATGCCCATATCCCCCCACGCTCTGTTTTTGAAGCGAATGTCCTTTATATTGCGTTTCGCTAACATTATCTATTGCGAAATACAATAAAAATGAAGGCGCACCCTCTTTAACCTATTGTTCTTTTTTATACAAAATAACGGCACGGTCATTGCTTTATCAGAATCGAATCATCCGTAATGAGCAGTTATCGTACTGCGATATATGCAAAACATTCCACAAAGGAGTTTTCCTATGCCTCCGCTGATCGACCGGGAGAAGTGTACCGGATGCGGCACTTGTGCCGAAATCTGCAATTCGAACCTTTTCGTCTTTGACCGCAGCGTCGACAAATTCCCCCGCATCAAGTTCCCCGAAGAATGCTGGCATTGCGACTCTTGCGTGCTCGACTGTCCCGTCGGGGCTATTTCCCTGCGCATCCCCCTGTCGTACGGCCTCATGCATGTCGACGCGTCCACCCTCACCACCAAGGAGGTCAAGTCATGATCCCCGTCAAGCCTGTAATCGAAGCGGATCTCCTCATCGTCGGCGGCGGCATCGGCGGCCTCATGGCGGGCATCGCGGCGGGCAAGGCCGGATGCAAGAACGTCGTCATCATGGAAAAGTGCCATGCGCGCCGCAGCGGTTCCGGCGCGACCGGCAACGATCACTTCAACTGCTATATCCCTTCCTATCACGGCGACGACATCGAGCCCGTATTCAAGGAAACCATGCAGAGCCTCGTGGGCCAGCTCAAGGAACCGAGCCTCATGCACAAATTTCTGGAAAAGAGCTTTGAGCTGGTGCAGATGTGGGGCGTGAACATGCGCCCGACCGGAGACTGGGAATGCAAGGGGCACGCCCTGCCCGGCAAGCCCCGCGCGTTCCTGAAGTATGACGGCTCCGACCAGAAGAAGGTGCTTGTCCGCGAGGCCAAGGCGGTCGGCGTGAAGTTCTACAACCATCATCCCGTGGTGGAACTTGCCCGCGTCGGCGGCCGCATCGCCGGGGCGCTCGCCGTGGACATCAGCACGGAACAGCCCGCCTTTGTCCCGGTCCGGGCCAAAACCGTCCTGCTCGCCACCGGGCTGACGCACCGTCTGTACATGAACGCGTCCACGCCGGGCTTCATGTTCAATACGGGGCACTGCCCCAACTGCGCGGGCGGACAGGGCCTCGGCTGGCGCGTGGGCGCGCGCATGGTCAACATGGAATTCCCCTACACCCATGCGGGCCCCAAGTATTTGCAGCGCTGCGGCAAGGCGACGTGGATCGGCGTCTACCGCTATCCCGACGGCAAGCCCATCGGCCCCTTCGCCACCAAGTCCGATCCGCAGTACGGGGACGTGACCAGCGACATCTGGAATTCCGTCTTTGAAGACGTGATGCGCAAGGGCACCGGCCCCGCCTACATGGATTGCTCCGACGCCACAGACGAGCAAATGGCGTACATGCGCTGGGCCATGACCGGCGAAGGCCTGACCGCCCTGCTCACCTACATGGAAAAGGAAGGGATCGATCCGCAGAAGCACGGCGTGGAATTCATGCGCTACGAGCCGATCCTCCACGGGCGCGGGCTCGACGTTTCCGACGAGGGCGAAACTTCCGTACCCGGCCTTTTCGCGGCGGGCGATCTCGTGGGCAACGGCGGCTGCGGCATCGCGCTGGCGGCCTATCTCGGATGGGAAGGCGGAATGACCGCTGCGGCACAGGCCGCCACGGTCGATTTCCAGCCCGCCGAGGAAACCGAATCCATCAGGAAGCGCATGGAGCTGCTTTCCTCGTTCATGGATCGCCCCGAAGGCGCGGACTGGAAGGACGCGAACATGGCCCTGCAACAGATCATGAGCGACTACGCCCCCGCCGGGCCAGCCAAGGTGCGTTCCGAAACGCTGCTCAACGCCGGACGGGATTACCTGAAGCAGCTCCGCCATTCCGCGGAACGGCAGATGGGCGCGACGTGTTCGCATACGCTCATGCGGGCCGCCGAAGTGCTCGATCTCATGGACTGCGGCGAAGCGATCATGAACGCCGCGCTGGCGAGGCAGGAAACCCGCGCCAACCATGTCCGTTCCGACTTCCCCTTCACCAACCCGCTCCTTGCGGACAAGTTCCTCACCGTGGGCCTTGAAGGCGATGAGGTCGTCGCCCGCTGGCGCCCCATCCGCCAGCCGGTTTCCCGCTAGCTCCGAAAAAACGGGGAACGCCCCGGCGGCGTTCCCCGCACGGCAAAAGCCTCCCCCGCGCCGAGCCTTCCCGCCCCTCCGCAATCATACCCTTGGAGCCGCCATGTCCGCCCCAGCCACTCCCGCACTCTGTAGGCAGATCGCCTTCTTCGCCCTTGGCCCGCTTCTCTGCTTCTCTCTGAAAGACCTTCCCCCGCTTAAGGGGATGAACCCCGACGGCATGGTCTGCCTCGCCGGGTGCGCCTGGCTCATGCTCTGGTGGATGACGGAAGTCTTGCCGCTGCCGGTCACCTCGCTCATGGCCGTTCCGATCTTCGGTTTCCTCGGCGTCATGGCCCCGGACAAGGTTTTCGCCACCATCGGGCATCCGGCTATGATGCTGATCTTCGGCGCGACCATCATCGTGGGCGTCTGGAAGGAAAGCAACCTGATCGAGCGCTATGCCTACTGGTGCTTCAACCTGCCCTTCGTCAGGGGCAACCCCGTCCGTATGGTCCTCATCTTCACTTTCGGGGCGGGCGTCATGTCGGCCATAGCCCCCAACATCCCCCTGACCATCCTGTTCATTTCCATTGCTGTAGCCATCGGGAAGTCCTGCAACCTCGCGCCCGACAACAACATGATGCGTTCCCTGTGCACGCTCTCGGCCATCGCACCGGCCCTCGGCGGCGTGGGAACGCCCCTCGGAGGCGCGCCGAATATCGTGGTCATCGCCATCGTGGCGACCGTCCTCGGGCACGACATCACGTTCTGGGAATGGTCGGCCCTCGGTATGCCCCTGGTTTTCGTCACCCTGTTCGCCTGTTTCGCCATCACGGCGCTCCTGTTCCCCGTGGGCAAGGCCGGGAAAGGCTTTTCCATGCCGGAAGACTACCTCAAGAAGAAGATTGAGGCCCTTGGCCCGGTCTCGGCCCACGAGCACGCCGCCATCTGGATCATGGTGGTCGCGCTGGCGCTCTGGTGCTCCGGGCCGCAGATTTTTTCCGCGCTCGGGCTGGAAGAGGAAGCGCGGATGATGACAGCCCCGGTGATCGCCGTGCTCATGGGCGCTTCCGCCTTCCTCGTGCCCATCCGCCGGGACCGCGAATCCGGCAGGCTCATCTTCGCCATGAACTGGGATCAGGCCGTCCGCAACATCGGGTGGGGCATCATCGTGCTGCAGATCGGGGCCATCGCCTTTGGGCAGGTGCTCCTCAAGGGCGGCGTGGACAAGTGGATGGCCCAGTGCATCCAGATGCTTCTGGGCGACATCCACGGCTTGCTGGTCTGGTTCGCACTGGTCTTCATCACCGGGTTCTTCTCACAGATCATCATGAGCCTGGCGGTCATCCCGCTCATGCTGCCCATTACGGCGGGCCTTGCCGGGATTTACGGATTCGATCCCCTGCTCGCATGCATCTCCGTCGGCTTCGTCAGCAACCTGACCACCATGTTCCCCTTCTCCTCCGTCCCCGTCGCGGCGGTCATCGCGGGAAGCGAAGGCTACGCGCAGCCGAAGGACTTCATCATCAGCGGATTCCTCAATACGACCATCGTCACGGTGATCACCTTCGGCCTGTGCTGGCTCGTCGGCCCGATGGTCTTGTAGGCGCGCGGGCTTTCGGCGGGACCAACCGGCATGGCCCGCCCGATTCGAGGAACGGAAGAGGCCGTTCCTGTGATGGGACGGCCTCCTGTATTTTCATTGTCGTTTGGGAACCGTAAACAACACGGTGGAGCTGAGAGGCCGGCGTCCGTGGCGCCCGAAGGGCATCCTCCCGATACCCCTCCAGCTTCAATCCTGAACGGATACGTCCTTCGCGGCGTCCGCTTCGAGAACCCGCCTCAGGCTGCTGTAACTGATTCCCAAAGCCCTGGCCACTTTTCTGCGGTCGCCCGCACAGCGCCGCATCTCCTTGCGGACAATCTCCAGACGGTACGCGGCAAGCTGTTCCCCCAGCGTCCCCCCCTGTGGGGCCTTGTCGAAGAACTGGTTGCGATGGCGGAATATCTCCTCAAAACAGGCGAGGCTGGAACTGTTGTCCCCGAGCAGGACAAGGTAGCTTTCCATGACCGACATGAGTTCGCGGATGTTCCCCGGCCAGGAATAGCGCCGGATGGCATCCAGAATGGCCGGGGTGACAACGGAGGCGTTTTTCCCATACCGTTTGAGGACGTTGGCGATGAGGAGCGGCACGTCTTCCAAACGATCCCGCAGGGGGGCGACTTCAAGGCAGACGCCCGCCAGACGGAAATACAGATCCAGCCTGAACGAGCCCACCTTGACCAGATCCAGCAGCTGCTTGTGCGAGGCGCAGATGACCCGCACGTTGACGGGAATGAAGCGATCGCCCCCTACGTGCATGACTTCCTTTGCATCCAGCACGCGCAGGAGGCGGAGCTGCACAGCATGGCTCATGTCCCCGATCTCGTCAAAAAAGAGGGTGCCGCCGTTCGCCAGTTCGAAAAGCCCCGCTTTGCCGCCGCGCTTGGCCCCGGTAAAAGCCCCCTCCTCATAGCCGAACAGTTCGCTTTCCAGCAGCGGGTCCGGCAGGGCCGCGCAGTTGACCACCACAAAAGGCTGCTTGGCCCGTTTGCTGGCGGCGTGCAGGGCGTGTGCGACAAGCTCCTTGCCGGTGCCCGTTTCGCCGTGGATGTAGACCGAGATGTCCGTGGGCGCGTAGCGGGCGATGTTTTCTTTCAGCTTCACGACGCTGGCCGACTTGCCGATGATGTCCCGTGCCGTGTAGTTGGCCACGAGCCCGCGGGAATGGAGATCCGTGTCGATCTTCCGGTTGATTTTCTGGAGGTTCTGCACATCATGGATGAAGCAGACCGCGCCCGTCGTCGACGACGACATGGCCAGCGGGAACGTGTTGATGAGTAGCTGCCTGCCGTTGATGGTCACCACCCGGTCTATGAACGGGGAAGAGTGTTCCAGCACTTCATCGAGAAAGAGCGGCGGGAAGAAGCGGGCAAGCTCATGCGGGGCCTCCACGCGCAACAGCTTGAGCGCCTGCGCATTGTGGAAAACGATGTCCCGCTGTGCACTGAGGCAGATCACGCCCTCTTTCGAGTAGTGAAGCATGGCCTGGATGTTGGAGCGGTTCGTCTGCTCCATGCGCATGTTTTCGGCTATGGTAATGGCCCGGCTCACCGCGTTGCGGATATTCACGGGCTGCGGCTCGTCCAGAAAAATCTGCCCGCCGAGGCGGCTGACGATCCGCGCCGTCCCGCCCCCGCCCACGAAAACCCGAACGCCGCGCGCCATCGTTTCCCTGATCCGTTCCTCGAGTTCTTCCTTAGTGTCGTAACGGACCGGGATAATGCGCATACCAAGCAGGGATTCCATGAACTCGATGTCACGGGCCTCGTTGATGTGCGCGGTGAGGGCCACCGTATCCGAAAGCTTCCTGGCCCGGCTCAAGCCTTTGATGATGTCGATCTCCGAACGCTCGACGAAGACCGTGCGGCGTCCGAATTTTTTGAAGACGGCCTCACGGAACCCGCCGTGGCACAGCAGGACTTCGTATCCCTCTTCGAACAGGCGCCGTGCGTCTTCGAGCGCCGTCTCGTAGCTGGTCACCTCAATGGATATGTTCCACCCGAGAAGCAGCGTTTCCCGG
>ERZ827488.3198-NODE-3198-length-13752-cov-3.889538_pt1 | contig 13752 bp, 9 predicted proteins | sample MGYA00519771_ERZ827488 | MGnify/ENA primary metagenome ERZ827488 (study PRJEB31778, sample SAMEA3449323) | human gut metagenome | biome: human gut; feature: human-associated habitat; material: faeces | place: United Kingdom | collected 2010/2012 ...
GTACAAGCCCAGCCGCTTAAGCTCCTCAAGGTACTCGCTCACGATATGGAGGGAGCCGAGCCCTTGCTCGATGGCGCCGGTTCCGCCCTCCACCGTCTCCTCACTGGCACTGATCGTTCCGTTTTTTGCCGATGCAGTGATGTCATAAGCTGCACGCAGCGTTGCCACATAAAGGCGGACTCTTCTTGGATTGCTAATCCCCACACCAAGCATAATTTTGCCCGGCTCGATCTCACAGAGGGATTCGATTTCCTTTTTCTCATCATCGCCCGGAAGATCCGCATAAAACGTATTCAGATATTCTCCCTGGGAAAGGGAATAGATAACAAAATAATTATCTACTTTACTCTCTCCGTCATAACACGGCGAGATAATATAATCCCCTGTCACACAGAAATCCTGATACGTTGATCCTGGCGGTTTGGTTCTCGGAGCGATGATTTTCAGAATCTCGAAATTCGAGTTCATCAGACGGAACTTACTTCCGTTTCCGCCTGATACCACGTACTGATCGGTACTTTCCAGATACTCGATCCCGCCGAAATTCTGCCCGCTGGAGGACTGAAAGGTCCGTTTCCAGTGCAGTGTATCCGCATCTACCACATAAATATTGCCTTCATTTTCCTTATCCAGACATGGTCCCGGCATCACGTAGATCTCATTGGTCTTACTATTGTAAGTCATGCCGTTTCCATGCTCATAATCTCGTTCCGTTACTTCAAACGCATAACTGTAATCGTCTTTGTTAAACGCGATCAGCGTATCCGGGATTGCTTCCGCTGCTGCCCCGTTGATCAGACATACAATATACTTGTCCGTAACACAAATAGACTGGGGCCATCCTCTTGCTGAAGAAGTCTCCAGCTCACCGATTGCCTCCCAGTCTGCATAGATCAGATCTGATGCATCATAAATATCTGCATGAACTCTCAGCGGATGACATACCCCCCATATCACTCCGACTATCATGCAGTACCATATACAGAATCGCAACATTCTGCACAGGTTCCCCTTATTTTTTTTCATTTCTCGGTAACACCGCCTTTATTCAATCAAATACACGCAAAACCTGATACGTGAATTTCTTTTGCTTCACGAGTATAGCACATTTTTACACTCAATATCAAGTATTCTGCTTTTCTTTACAACTTTCTGCTTTTATGTTACACTCTGTTTAAGATTTGGGTGAACGCAATTTCCCCAGGATAACGACTATATCATAACCAAAGGAGTATACTATGTACGATTACCTGATTGTCGGTGCCGGACTGTTTGGTGCCGTTTTTGCTCATGAAGCAAAAAAACATGGAAAATCCTGCCTTGTTGTAGAAAAGCGAAATCACATCGCAGGAAATATTTACTGTAAAAATGTAGACGGAATCCATGTCCACCAGTATGGTGCCCATATTTTCCATACTTCTGACCGTAAAATCTGGGATTATATCAACCAGTTTTCTGAGTTTAATAACTACATCAACTCACCAGTAGCCATCTATAAAGATGAGCTTTATAATCTTCCTTTTAATATGAACACCTTCAGTAAAATGTGGAACATCCAGACACCGGCTCAGGCAAAAGCCAAAATTGCCGAACAGATCGCAGATCTTGGCATCACAGAACCAAAGAACCTGGAAGAACAGGCTTTATCTCTGGTCGGAACGGATGTCTACGAAAAGCTGATCAAAGGATACACAGAAAAACAGTGGGGACGCTCCTGCAGGGAACTGCCTTCCTTTATCATCAGGCGTCTTCCGCTTCGTTTTACTTATGATAATAATTATTTCAACTCCCACTATCAGGGCATTCCGGTTGAAGGCTACACAGCCATTGTAGAAAAAATGCTCTCCGGTGCAGATATCCGCTTAAATACCGACTATTTTGCCCATAAAGAAGAACTCTCCGCCCTGGCACACAAGACGGTATTTACCGGTATGCTGGATGAATATTTCGGATTCTGCTACGGATCTCTGGAATATCGTTCCGTACGTTTTGAGGAAGAACGTCTGGAATGTGACAATTATCAGGGAAATGCCGTGGTAAATTACACTGACCGTGAAGTTCCTTATACACGCATCATCGAACACAAACACTTTACATTCGGCACACAGCCATTCACCATCATCTCCAGAGAATATTCTTCGGAATGGAAACCGGGCATCGAACCGTATTATCCGATCAATGATGCCAAAAACTCCGCTCTGGCAGCCAAATATCAGGAACTGGCTGCAAAGAAAGAGCGTGTGATTTTTGGCGGAAGACTTGGCAATTATAAATATTACGATATGGATCAGGTCATCGCTGCCGCACTCGACTGTGCCGATGCAGAACTTTCCTGATATTTACTTAATAAAGCAGCAGTCATCGCTTCAAAGCAATGGCTGCTGTTTTTCTGTTTCTCCTTAAAGACCGGAAAGATCCTGCACCAGTTTATCCATTCTTTTTGCAAAGGTATGCTTTTCCAGCACAAGCTGATGGCCTCTTTCGGCGAGTTTTTCTGCTTCCTTTGGATGTTCCATATAATAATCCACTTTTTCTTTCAGATCTTTGCAGTCTTTGTAAGTGACAACCGTTCCTTCAAAGATCTCCTCGATCTCCGGCATCTCATCACTGATGATAAACGCTTCTGCTGCCAGTGCATCAAACAGGCGGTTGGAGACAATACCGGTTTCTTTCATATCATCCCAGTGGTCATTGAGCACGATCTTCGCATCGCGATATGCCTGACCGACCTGATCGTTCGGCATATAAGGCTCTTTCACGCATTTCTGGGCTTCTTCAAAAGCTTCCCAGTGTCTTCCGTAGATGGTGAGGGGATAATCCAGTGTCAGGGCATCCTGCACGATCTGACGGTAAACACGCCTGGAATTGCCGATAAAGAGCAGATCGTATTTCTTTTCGCCGGCAGTACTCTTCATCACATCCGGATCTGCACACTGCAAAAGCACATCGCATTTTGTTTTTAATTCGTTTTCCCATTTTCTGCACAGTTTTTCCGATGCAAAGTAGACCAGATCAAACCGTTCGTATTCTCCCTGTGGAATATCAGCCGGATGCGAAATGTTCCACATGATATTTTTCTGTACAATCTCTTCTTTCGGATAATATGGCCGGTTTCCACGCAGAGCAATCGTAACGGCACTGTCTGTACTTTCATACCATCTCTGATAAGGGCGTACATCCACCTGATAGCCGTGCTTCTCCAGCTCCTTTTTCATTGCCAGGGCATAATGATAATCCCCCCAGAACTTTTTGTTTTCGTCATCCGGCATCGGTGCACAAATATCAATCTTTTTCGGATCCGGCACAATCGGCTTATCCTCTGCCTCAGAAAACATCCGTGTCAGACAGCTCTGCCATTTTCCCTGATAAACATATAGATTATAAAGTCTTCGATCCTTTTCTGCCTGATCCGGTTTGCTCTTTTCTTCTGCACTCTGAAAAGCAAGTGCAGCCGGTGCCAGAAGATTCTGATATCCGGCTTTTGAAAGTTTCAGGCAGAGGTCTGTCTCTGAAAACTCATCTTTTTTTACATGGATGGACTGGTAAGCCGGATCAAAACCACCTACTTCCAGAAAACGCTCCCGCAAAACAAGCATCACATCCACACGGACAGCCTTCTGAACGGACGGCTGAAGATCCACCTCCAGAGTCTCCTCGCCTGCCAGAAGATCATACGGCTGCCAGTACCAGGTTTTGTTGCGGTTTTTTTTGTGGAAGGCAATGCCGCAGTTCTTCACCGCAGCGAACTTTGAAATGGCTTTCTCAGATTCAGGATAGAGAATCCTTGCTCCCACAGCCCCGGCCTTCTCGTTCTGTTCTGCTGCAAGCAGCATGGCATTCAGACATTCGGATGCCAGCTGTACGCTTTCATCCAGAAAAAACAGATACTCACCCGTTGCTTTTCTTGCGGCTTCGTTGCAGAATTCGGCAAATGAGGTGTTTTGTTTTGATTCAATGTCTGCCGTAAACACTTCAAACTCCAGGCCGGCTGCTGCTTCTTTAAAATTCTCTTTCAGCTTCTGCAGCTGCTCATCGCCTGTATGATGATGCACAATGACAGAAATTTTCCGACTGTTTTTATCCGGAGCGTTCTGCTTTTCACTTTTCAGCCATACTTTGATGCGTTCCTGCTCTTTTTGCAGTTCCAGCCTTTTTTTCTCCAGCTTTTGTTTCTGTTCTTCTTCCTTTTTTTCTGTCTGGACTTTCTTCACATAACTGCCCACAAAAGGAATTTTCTTAATGATTTTTTTGATTGAACCTGACAAAATGGCCTCCTATTTTCGCTTACCTGCTTTTTTTGAGATCAGGTATTTTGGTCTTCCTTTTACTTCTTCATAAATCTTGGAAATATAATAACCAATGATTCCAAGACTCATCATGATCAGACTTCCGACGATCAGGATCAGAAGGATCACTGTCGTAAAACCTTCTACTGCATGTCCGGTAAAATAACGTACAAGAGATTCAATACCAAGCACGATCGCAAACAGAAAAGTAAAGATACCTGCCACCGTCACAAACTGCATCGGAGCCGTTGAAAATGCCACTACATTAGTCACTGCATATTTGATCAGAGACCAGGTAGACCATTTTGACTCACCTTCTGTACGTTCCTGCACATCAAACTCCACGCTGGTGCTGCGATAACCGATCCAGGAGGACAGTGCACGGAAAAATGCATTTTTCTCCGGCATCCCAAGCAGGGCATCGACTGCCTTGCGATCCAGAAGTTTAAAGTCGGAAGCACGTGACATATCAATCTTCACTGCCTTTGACATCATTTTATAAAACAGACCCGCACATGCCCTGTGAATGGCACTTTCTTTTCCACGGCTTCGTTTTACCCCTTCTACCACTTCGTATCCCTGCTCCCAGAGACGGTACATGGAAACCAGCACTTCCGGCGGATGCTGCAGATCGCAGTCCATTACTGCACAGCAGTCCCCTTCTGCATTTGCAAGTCCGGCAAAAATAGCAGATTCCTTTCCAAAATTTCTGGAAAAATGTAGTCCGTTTACATGTGGATTTTTCTTGGCTGCCGTCTCAATCTGCTGCCAGGTTCCGTCTTTTGAACCATCGTTTACAAATACGATCTCATACGGGACAGATGCCGCACTCAGGATGCGGTCCACCGTATCAGCCGTTGTCTGTATCATTTTTTCCTCATTATAAGCCGGTATGATGACAGATAACATATTCTCCCCTCTTTTCTTTTGATTTGCGGACATCCGTGCCTACTCTTTAAAAAATCCCAGTTTTTTGCAGATACGGTATCCCATTTGTCCCCTTAATTTTTTTAATTGTTCCGTTTTGATATCTAATTTTTCCTTCTGCGTCTGGATTTTGACAGTCTGTCTCTGCACTTTCAGTCTCTGCATACAGAGTTTTTGGCGATGTACTTCCAGATTTGTATTTTTCTGTTCCTTCAGTACGATCAGTGTGTCAACTAAAGAACCGGTCAGCATCGTACGGTACGCCTGATATACCTTTCTGGAATAATAATAGTTCTCATAGTCTTCGATTCCAATCTTCCGGAATCCCTCCTGAAGCAGCATATCAAACAGTTCTCTTGCAGATGCTTCGTTTGTCTGAAGATCGATACTCTGAACCAGAAGATTTAAGGTTTTGTTATCAAAACTCTGTTTTACCTTCTCATCTTCAAAAGCTCCCCACTCTTTCAGAATATCATGTGCTGCCAGAAATGCATCGTATGTGCTGTAAAGATCTTTGGAAAGACCTGCGGTAAGATTATTCGCATTATTATAGCGATAGTCGATCAGTCTCTCATCTACAACGGTAATGCGTTTTGCCAGATAAAGTGCCTGCATGACAAACACGACATCGTTTGCTCTCTGGCGGTGTTCGAACTTCAGATCGTTGTCTGTGATCAGAGAACGGCGGTACATTTTGTTCCATGGAATATTCGTTGTAAAATTAAAAATATACTGCGGAATATCTTCTTTTGAAAATGGCACTTTCTCCGGCATATATTCTTTTCGCAGATAGTTGGACGGCAGTACGTAACGATCCGTCGTGTCATCCCATTTGCGGATATCACAGACACAAAGATCTGCCTCGTCTGCTTCTGCTTTTGTATAAAGCTTTTCCAGGGCATCCAGGGCAAATCGGTCATCCGCATCCCAGAATACCACATACTTACCGCGACATTTTGCAAGACCTGCGTTTCTCGCCGTTCCGGCATACTGATTCTTCTGACGGATCAGAGAAAGGCGGAAATCTCTCGATGCGTAATCTTCGATGATCTCTGCCGAACGGTCAGTTGATCCGTCATCCACGCAGATTACTTCAATGTCTTTTAACGTCTGTTTCAGAACATTTCCAAGGCTGTCAAACAGATAATTTTCTGCATTGTAAACCGGCATAACAACGGAAACTTTAATCTCATCATCTGTTCTTTCATGGCTCAGTTTCAGACTGTCATAACGATCAGCAAAAACCATATGCAGAATACGGTCTGTCGCATGGCCATCGCAGGACCGCATAAATTTCTCTTTGAAATCAATGACTTTCTGTTTGTCAAAACGTTCATCCAGATGGCTGATATAATCGATCATCTCATCGTTTGTCTTGCAGACCGGTCCCGGTGTCAGCTCATTGTAATCGTAATAGAAGCCTCTCCAGTCAAAGTATTCATCCAGGTCATAGGCAAAGAACAGCATCGGACGCTCAAACAGAGAATATTCAAATACCAGTGACGAATAATCCGAAATACAGATATCGCTGACGCAGAGCAGATCCTCGATCGTCATGGTTTTTGTTGCATCAATGGCAAAGGTTCCGTTTAATTCTTCCGGAATCTGCGGTACATTCTTTACTAACGGATGGTGCTTGAAAATCACTACATATTCATCTTTGAAATGCTCGGCAAACTTCTCCAGATCAAAGCAGTCCGGCGTTTTTGCCCTCGCCACACGACCGCGGAATGTCGGTGCATATAAGATGATCTTTTTTCCTTTGGCTTTTGGAAATTCTTTGTACAGGTTCTGGAATGCCTGAGCGATCGTCTCACTGCGATAGAAAATATCCGTACGGCTCGTTCCGACCGGGCGGATTGCATCTTGACGGTCCTTCATATCCATGGCTTCCGCATATGCCCACACGATCTCCGGACTGGATACGGTAACATAAGTATAATTCTTGTTGTTCGGATGGCGTTTCAGTTCTTCTGCATTCGGTCCGAAGATCAGCTCCGCAGTGCTCATACCAAACTTTTTGAAGGCTCCGCATGCATGCCACAGCTGGGTAACGATCGTTTCTGGCCGCATATCCACGCAGCTGAGTACGTCGGAAGCTTCATTTACAAAGATGTATTTTGCAGTTGCCGCATCGGCCAGCATCTCTTTACAGCGTCTGATGTATTCTTCTCTTGGGACAAAAGAATTTCGCAGCAGATGTACATGGATATCCAGATCAAAATCTCTTTGCAGCTCATCATACAGAATGCGGAAACTGTTGCTTACGTCCGGCAGACGAAGCTCAATAAAAATGACTTTTCGTTCATCGACCGGCTCATTCTTATGTGCATTGTATGCAGCCGGCAGTGTCTCATAGAGAAGCTTGTCTTTTCTCTTTCTGCCCATATATTTCTTTGCTGCTTTTACCGGCGGAAGTTTCTTAATCTTCTTTCTTCCTTTCCAGTAAACCTTTTTCATTGCTCTTATTACCTTACTCATCCGTTTTCTCCTTCTTGATCATTTCCAGCAGTCGCTCTGTTGCATGTCCGTCGCAGGCACTCATAAATTTCTCCTTGAAATCCGCGACCTGTTTTCTGTCAAAACGCTCCTTAAGATGGAGTACATAATCAACAATCTCCTGCGTGGTGTGCACAACCGGTCCCGGTGTCAGTTCATGGTAATCATAGTAAAAACCACGCCACTCTCCATATTCTTCAAAATCGTAGGCAAAGAACAGCATCGGACGCTCAAATAATGAATATTCAAATACCAGCGACGAATAATCCGAAATACACAGATCACTGACACAGAGCAGTTCTTCGATGACAAATGCATCAGAAACATCATACGCAAAGCTTTGACACTCCTTTGGAACCTCCGGTCTCTGTTTCACAACCGGATGCTGTTTAATCAGCAAAATCCAGTCTTTTCCAAGCTTCTCCTGCATCAGACAGAGATCCATGGAATCCGGTGCCTTCGCTCCCCCCACACTTCCGCGGAACGTCGGGGCATAGAGCATGACTTTCTTTCCTTTTGCTGCCGGACAGATGTCATACAGTTTTTTCTGTGCTGCCTTCTGAAATTTTTCCCGGAACAGAAGATCTGTGCAGCTGACACCGATCGGTACAACACTTTTGTCCTCTTTCGGAAGATTCATGGCCTCCTGATAAGCCCAGATAACCTCCGGGCTTGATACGGTTATATAGTCATAGTTCTTATAATAATTATATTTCAGATATTCTTCTCTGCTTCCGCCGAAAAGCTCCTCACAGGTGCTGAAGCCAAATTTTTTGAACGCACCGCATCCATGCCAGAGCTGCGTGATCACCGTCTCTTCTCTTGGCTCAATGCAGCTGATCACCCTGGAACCCTCACAGAGAAAAATATAATGTGCATCGGCACAGTCCTTCAGACATGCCATCGCATTCTGAATAAATTTCCATTTGTTTCCGGATTCCATCAGATAGTGGACGCTCACTTCCATCTCTTCTTCGCTGCATAATACCTGATACAAAAAACGTAAGCTGCCGGAAAGCTGTGTCAGATTGGCTTCAATGAACACCGCTTTCCACTTTTTTAAAGGCAGCTTACGAAATCTCCTGTATTGCCAGGGAAAAAGAAGCTTTAAGGTCAGAAAAAGATAGAGTCTCTTTATCTTTTTACTCATTCCAGATCATCACCGTTTTTCCCATCAATTTGTGTATATCCATTTCAAATGCTCTGGTTATATCCTTCACATCTCTTACTTCTACTTCCGCACCCATGATATTCTCCAGATAAGATACTACTTCCGGATGCTCTTCATATAACTGCAGCAGACCTTCGTAGTCACTTCTGCCGCTGCGGCTGCTGCCGAAAATACGCAGTCCCTTTTCCAGAACCATGCGGGTATTGATCGGTGCCGGATCTTCGCTGACACCTAAAATACTGATCGTACCCTCCGGATGGATATAATCAATGATCTGATTGATCGCTTTGGATGCCGCTCCGCCTCCAACGCATTCAAACGCATGATCGATCTGCATATCTGCCGGAATTTCATTGACACAGTAGGTACCGTCTGCAAAAGTAAAATCCGACAGTTTGTTTTCCGTGACACCGAAAATATAGATTTTGGAATCCGGAAGCATCTTTTTCAGAAGCAGTGAGGTAATGTAACCCAAATTGCCATCGCCCCACACACCGATCACATCACGTCTCTCATGTGAAAAACGTAAGAAACGATTGATCGCATGAAAGCTCACGCTGACAAGCTCTGTATAGGCAGCTACCGTCGGATTGATCCCCTGCGGCAGACGTACAAAACGATCCGGCACAGCCTGAACATATTCCTGTAGAAATCCATCCATGCTGCTCGCACAGAATTTGCTGGATCGCAGATAATTTTCTGCAATGATATCGTCTTTTTCTACCGGTCGGTTCGGGATCATCACAACCTCTGTTCCGATTTCAAAGGTTCCGGTCGGATCATAGATTACTTTGCCGATCCCCTCGTGGATCAATGCCATAGGCAGTTTCTGACGCAGAATCTCTTCCGCCCTTGCACCTTGATAGTAACGCTGATCCGCATGGCAGATAGACAGTCTGGTCGGACGCACAATCACCTGTCTGTCATCGATCTCCATTTCCTTAAATGCGACTTCAAACTGTCTTGGACGTTTCAGCTGATACACCGTATTTAGCATACGCCATTTCCTCCTAAAATAGACTCTGCAACACGCAAATCGTACGGATACGTAATCTTAATATTGAAAACTTCACCTTCTACCAGATGGATCGCATCCCCTTTGAGAACGAGGATCTTGCAGGCATCGGTCAGGATCGTCTTCTCTTCCTCACTCAGTTCATCGAAAACTTCACGCAGACGCTTTGCATGAAAACTCTGCGGTGTCTGTCCCTGATACATTTTGGAACGATCCGGAATATTGCTGATCTTCTGATTATCCATGCTCTCCACAATGGTATCGGTCGCCGGGATAACGGTATCGCAGGCTCCGTACTCTTTCGCATAGTGGATGTTATCTTCCAGAATACGGTGTGTCACAAACGGACGAACGGAATCGTGGGTGACAATAATGGTTTCTTCATCCAGTCCGTAAAATTTTTCGATATGACTGATCGCATTCATGATCGTATCATTGCGGGTCGCACCGCCTTCGATCACATCGATCTTATCTGAAAGCAGAATATATTTTTTAATGATATCCTGGGTGTAGGTGATCCACTGCTTCGGTGACAGAACGATCACACGCTCAAACTGCGGATTGACCACAAATTTCTCCAGTGTATGGATAATGATCGGCTTGCCGCCAACTTCCATAAACTGTTTCGGTTTCTCAACATTCCCCATACGTGTTCCCTTGCCCCCCGCAAGTACAACGCCGTAAATATTTGTTTTTTCCACGATGCTGCCTCCTATTTCATAAATTCCAGATAACGCGGAAGAACCTCATCCGGTGTTCCGATCTCGATCAGTTTTCCTTCATGCATCCACATGACTTTGTCGCAGAGATCTGCGATCGTATCCAGGCTGTGGGAAACGATCACAACCGTACGCTCTCTGTTTGAGATCAGGCTCTTCATCTTTTCATAACTTTTCTTTTTAAACTTTTCATCACCAACGCTGAGTACTTCATCGATCAGCATGATGTCGGTCTCCAGAACGGCTGTGATGGAAAATGCCAGCTTGGAATACATACCGCTTGAGTAAGTACGCACCGGCATATCAATAAATTTGCCAAGTCCGGCGAATTCAATGATCTCATCCATCTTGGAACGGATAAACTCTTCCGAAAAACCAAGAAGCATACCGGAAAGAATGATGTTTTCTCTTCCGCTCATCTCTTTTTCAAATCCGACACCGATCGACAGAAGGGAAACGGAATGGTTTTTCAGGTCAATGCTTCCCGTATCCGGAGAAAAAATGCCGGCCAGTGCTTTGAGCATGGTGGATTTTCCGCTTCCGTTCTTTCCGATGATTCCGAGGATCTCTCCTTTTTCTACTTCAAAGGATACATCCTTTACTGCCTGGAATACATCGGCCTGTACTTTTTTGAAATGTAATAAACTCTGCTTGATGGAAAACTTCTGCAGGTTTCGATAACTGATATATAAATTTTTTACTTCGATTGCAATTTCGCGTTCCATTATATCACCTTCACATAACTGTTTTCGTATTTATAAATAATCTTTACTCCGATCGCTGACAGTATGAAACTCAGCACCATCCACAGAAGCAGGAATTTTCTTGCCGGTGTCTGGTCATAGATCATACATCTTCTTGCAGAAGTCAGAAGCAGTGCCAGTGGATTGCAATGAAGGATCACTTTATTCCACGGTGCAAATTTTGCAAGCCTTGTTTCTACATTATAAAAAATACCGGTAATATAAAACAGCAGACGCAGTACGATATTGATCACGTTGGACAAGTCCTGTACAAATACGCCAAAATGTGCCACGATCGTACTGCATCCGAACGTGAACAGAAACAGGGTCAGCATGATCGGGATCATGTACAGAATATTAAAGCTGACCGGCACGCGGTAAATGACCATCATAATGATCACGATGCCAAAAGAGATCAGCATTTTAAAGCCGTTTACAAACATGCGGACCATAACCAGAATGTATTTCGGCAAATATACTTTTGCCACAATGGACTTGTTGTTTTTGACGATTTTTACGCTCTGCTGAAGGGTCTTATTAAAGAAATCCCACATCGTCAGACCGATAAAAATGAAGACTGTAAAATACTGCTCTTTTGCATTAAATACCACACCAAAGATCAGGGTGTAGATCAGCATGAAACAGATCGGGTCCAATACCCACCACAGCCAGTTCAGGTAGGAACTTGCCACCTCAGACTGCAATTTCGATTTTGCCGAATAGATCGCGTACTTGTAGTACTTTTTCGTGTCTTTTAGAAATCGACTCATTTTATGCGTTCTCCTCACAAATACTTTTTTGCTTTATCCAACTGCAGACCGCCTCGCAGGCATGTCCGCTCTCATAGCTTCCCATTTGCTGATGATGCTCCATGATCCTCGCTCTGTTCTTTTCTTCATCGAAAGAGCGGATCTGTTTTTCCAGATCTTCCATATTTTCACAGATTGGAAACGGCCACTCATGAATATCTACATAAAAACCGGTCTTTGCAAGATATTCCCGCAGATCCGGTGTATACAGAAAGCATGGTCGGTATAAAAAAGAATAATCCCATATACAGGAGGAATAGTCCGTGATCAGCATATCTGCTGCCGCTAAAAGCTCCTGCATATCAGGATAGTCCGTCACATCCGCTGAGCATTCCGGATCCAATCCTGCCGAATCGTCCTCACTGTAGCGATGTGCCCGGTATAATACATACCACTTTTCGCCATTTTCTTCAAGTACTTTTCGAAGTCCTGTAAAATCCGGCATCTGATTTTTCCCATTTGAACGATAGGTAGGTGCATACAGCAAGATCCGATACTTACGGTCTATCTGATAGGTCTGCCTTACTTTCTGATCCGCCTGCTCTGTGTTCCCACAGACCAGAAAATCATTTCGCGGCATACCGCATTTTAAGATTTCTCCATGGTAAAGAAATGCACGGCGAAACAGCCTGTCACTTGCCGCCTGACAGCTTGATACGATCAGCTGTATATTTTTCGCACAGAATTCTGCACGCTTTCTGGTCGCCCAGTTGGCATCCGGTTTGTCATTTTCAATTTTCTTATAAGCTCCGCCGCCATGCCAGGTGTTGATCAGATACTGCTTTTTGCGAAACGGAAACCACGGAGCATAAGAGCCGTTCGTGATGATCACTTTTGCCGTCAGAAGATAATAAAAACTTCTCAGCGTAAAATGTTTCACAAAATGCAGATCCTTCTCTTCTTTGTCACGATACTGCTTTGGATCTGTAACCATCCAGTATATCTCAAACGTGTCCTTCTCCTGCTCTCTGATATAGTCCGAAAGATATCGCGGATTGCAGGAATAATCATATCCTTTGCCGCCTGTAAGCCCGGTAAAAGCCAGCCGGTTCTTCTGGATCGGGAAGAGGCAAAATGGAAACAGCAATATCTGCAGACATTTGCTGTACAGATATTTGATAAAACTTTTCATACCCTATCTCCTCTGGTTTTCCGTTGTCTTTTTATGCTCTTTCCCGGAAAATCCATAATATTTCCACACACCATGGAGAGCATAGGAAGCAAAATAATAACAGGATTTCAAGATGCCAAAACCCAGGTAACGATATACCATAAAGGTCATTCTCGCCGACTGCAATTTATTTCCTGATTTTCCCTGATTACTTAGCCTATATTTTAACAGAGGTTCCCGGATACCACAAGCTTTTTTATATTTTTGCAGGATTTTCAGCCAGGTAATGTAATCTTCGTGGCTGTCATCGTGCTCCATCGGATAGTTTTTCGCAACTTCCGTTTTCAAAACAACGGAAGAACAGTTGATGCTGTTATGATGCAAAAGGTCACGGTAGGTGATTTCTTCTTTTACCGGAATGATCCGTCCGGTCAGTTCGCCCTGAGGAGTCATCAGCTCTCTTGCCGTACAG
>ERZ827488.3201-NODE-3201-length-13735-cov-2.774488_pt1 | contig 13735 bp, 9 predicted proteins | sample MGYA00519771_ERZ827488 | MGnify/ENA primary metagenome ERZ827488 (study PRJEB31778, sample SAMEA3449323) | human gut metagenome | biome: human gut; feature: human-associated habitat; material: faeces | place: United Kingdom | collected 2010/2012 ...
AGCAAGCATATCCGCAACGTCGGATTTAGCTATTAATATTACTGATGAATGTGTGCTGTGAATAAAATCAGAAGCGAGAGAGCTTCCCTGTTCATCTTTAAGAGGAGCATTTATGATAACAAGCTGATATGATGAACGCAAAACTACACGTCTGGCTTCAACTCCGCTTGACGCAAAATCTATGTTATTCATAGCAAACCGTCTCAATATAAGAGCCAGCGCGTCTCCGCTCTTTTGAGATGCCGAAACTATAAGAATTCTATTGTACAACGGCATAACCTCCCAAATAATTAATGGTAAATTTTATTATATAGAGCCGAAATACAAATCGCGTTCATATTGCTCCTTAACTCTCGCCTTGACATATTTGTCATATTCAATTTTCTTATTTTCAATATAGGTAGACAGAATATTTTCAGGTAAAACATTTTTCAGAAAATCACTATCCTTCGCATAATTCACTGCCGTCTCTAAGTTTTGAGGCAAACATTCAAGACCTTCTATGTCTTCTTTATAGGTCACGTTTACAGGTTCTCCCAAAATCATCTTGTTTTTTATTCCGTCAATCCCGGCATAAATCATCAATGCAAAAACAAGATAAGGATTCGCTCCGCCATCCGGCGAACGGAGTTCAAGTCTGCAGTCTCCTGCCAAATTCTTTGGTATACGCATTAGCTGCTGTCTGTTCTGAGGTGACCATGTTATAAATTTAGGAGCTTCAAACTCTCCAAATCTGCTGTATGAATTCGTTAAAGGATTCAAAAATAGAGTAATCTCCTTAATATGGTTAAGTATGCCTGCCATAAATTGTCTGCCAGTCTCATTATTATAATCTATAACGCTGTTTCCGTCCGTATCATAAAGCGAAAGATTTACAAAAATACCATTTCCATTCTGTCTTTGCAAAGGCTTTGGCATAAAAGAAGCGAAAAGTCCGTTCATATGCGCAATTGTCTTAACCAAATTTTTAAATGTCATTAGATGATCCGCTGCTTCTACCGGTGCGCCATATTTAAAAACTATCTCGTGTTGCCCGGGGCCTGCCTGATGATACGAACTTTCGGGTTGAATACCCATTTCCTCCAGCGTAAGACAAATTTCTCTCCGAATATTTTCTCCCTTGTCTACCGGAGCCACATCATAATATGTGCCGTTGTCATGCGGCTTGTTTGTTGGATTTCCGTATTCATCCAACTCAAAAAGATAGAATTTACACTCCGAACCGATATCGCACGAGTATCCGAGCTCTTTCAAACAATCTACCGAACGCTTTAAAATATTTCTGGAATCGCCCTCAAACGTTCTGCCGTCAGGATAACAAATATCGCAAAATATTCTAAGAACCCTATCCTGCTGTGGACGCCACGGCAAAATTTCTGCGGTTGAAGGGTCAGGTTTAAGCAAAAGATCGCTTTCGCCAATATTCATAAACCCATTTATTTCGGAAGCATCAAAAGTGACTCCATACTCCAAAGCTTTTGGAAGTTCTGTCGAGATAATTGATATATTTTTCATACTGCCGAAAATATCAAAAAATACAAGTCTGATAAATTTGACGTCGTTTTCCTCCACATATTCCATTATATCATCAAAAGAAAAAAGCATAAAATAGCCTCCTAAAAAACTGCGCTGAAATTAATATATAGTTTACTAATATAACACGGAAAGATATTTATTCTAGTCATATATTTTGAAGTTATGATAACATAAGATAAAAACATTGTCAATTAATCTTACCGATTGTATAAAGATATATTTTCATAATATTATATTTATTAATCTGATTATTAAGAATAAATATTGAGTTATATATTGAATACTTCATGTTCAGATGATTGCTCTCCTCACGCGGTGCATGAATGCACCCTACCGATGCTCTCCTTAACGGATGCTCTTTTGATTTTATTTGTTATGTTTTTATAATCTCTTTTATTTTAAACACTTCGTGTTTAAGTGTAAATCATCTTATACGGTACAGTTATTAGCTAAGCACACCTCATATGGTTTTTGATTGTTAATCAAATTATGTTTTTTTATTAATATATGAATGTATTATTTTTTCAATTATTAATAAACGAATTTTAAAAGCCGATTCAGATTTGAACTGAATCGGCTTTTATAAACTATATCATTACATTACTGCCGCTTTCGGCACATGCTTCTGCTCTGCTCTAACCCTTCTGTCAGACAATTTCACACATATTACTGTCATGTCATCATTTTCAATACCATTTTCAGCATTTCTCTTAACAGCCTCGTCTAGTATTATCTGCGCCAATTCTTTTGGCGGTATCTCCATGTCTATTACCTCAACCAGTTCCCTAATCCAATTGTCTTCCGCCGCTGATATTACGCCGTCACTGGTCATAACTACCATAGACCCGTTTTCCAAAGTCCTGGCAAACGTCTCAATATCGCCGATTGATACTATTCCTATTGGCAATGATGCCGCGCGCACAGTCTCTGTATATTCTGTATGTTTAATATAACTGGCTTCAGCGCCGTTTTTGATAAATTCTATCTCACCAGTATACAAATCTATAACGCACATATCCACAGTTGCAAAAGCATCCCTGGCTGACTTCATCACCATTACTGAATTAACCAGCTTGACTGCTATTGTCTTATCAAAACCGGCTTCCAAAAAGCTTCCCAAAAGTTTAACAATAGCGTCGCTTTGGATAGCCGCCTTGTGTCCTGTTCCCATACCGTCGCTTATAGTTACCGCAAGTTTCCCGCCGCTCAAATAGTTCGTATAGTGCTTGTCTCCGCTTTCTCCGTTACTTGAAAGGCTTGCCACCCCAATACTGGGATCAAAACCTTCTACCTGGCAAAAACGTATACAGCACTTTCCGCTGTCTGAGGTATCACACTCATTATACGGCACAGCCACATTGATTCCAAGGACCTTTTTAATTACGGGTTTTATTCTCTTTTGGCAAACTGAGAAATCATCACAGTCAAGCACGCTGATTTCTACCATATATTTTCCATTCTTGTCACAAACAACGTTAACTCGCTGGGCTGAAATTCCCATATCGTTTAAAACTTCTTTTATTTCATCCGCCGACCTGATATCAAAACTCTTTTCGCCGCATATTTCCGACGCGGCATTCTTTATTATTTCAGAAATTCCCTTAAACTGCTCACTCGTAAGCTCTCTGTTCTCCTGAAGCTTATTTTTCCAAGTTCTGTTTATTTTATAAATCTCAAACAGCCTGTTTATTTCCGTTATCAACGGAAGCAAATGTACACACTTATCCGAAAAACATTTTGGAACATCACTGAGCTGCAGACTGCCTTTCCGCTCCATTATCTCCAAAAATTTAAACATAGCTGCATATGTAGCATTAAAATCCTTTTTCCAGCAAAAATTCGCTCTCTCACAGTTTTTACACACTCTATCCGCCGCCGTGTCAAACAGCAGCGAGATATCACTCATATCCATGCCTGTCTGCTTGTCCGACATTGAATCAAATGTCTTTGAAATATCATAGAACGAATCAGATATACACATAAGTTTTTCAGTAACATACATTCTAAAACGCTCAGTATCGTCTGAATTGTCAACATTAAAATCAGTTACTTTCTCACCTATTATAACAGCCTTTCTGGGAAGAAAGTACACAACAGCCGCCGCCAAAACCAACTCATATATATTTGGTATATGCGTTTGTCCGCCGGGTATACCCATATACAGCATTATCCCTAAACCGCATACACCAAGACAAAGGCAAACAACCTTTCTTCCGAACTGAGCTGAAACACCGCACAGCAGGCCGCAGATTGTGAGTACTGCCACAAACTCCGAAAATAAACCGCCGATTCCTAATATAATCCCGGAACATATTCCCGCAACGGCGCCATGAGTCAGACCATGTCTTGACAAAGACACTACCCCGATTAAAACGCATGCCAAAAAGTTAGATATATTAAACGTATCCAAAACAGTGATTGACTTTGTACTGAGCAAAATCACACCTGCCATTATACATAAGCTTATCTTTTCATCTGTCAGCAGTGAACGCGACAAAAACTTATTTTCAAGCAGAACATCCCTACTTCTGTCAAACACCATCACTCCGACTGCCATAAGCATTGTATCGCAAATTATAAGTATTAGACCCGCAACCGTAAAGCCTGTCCACATTAAAACGCCAAACTCACAAAGAAACAAGGCTGCCGCTGAAACAATAGCAACGAAATACAAAGACGGTTTTTCGTTTCTTTCTATAACGAATAAAACCGTCTCAAAAATAACACAAGCAGATATGTATCTTAAAGCAAGTTCAAAATCAAAAAGAAGCAGATAGCCAACAGACACAAAAATCAAATTAATGACGCTTTTTAGTGAAAACTTTCGGTCAAGCGTCAAAAAAGACAAACCAAACGGCGCCATTCCGCTTATAGGCATTGCCCCCGCAAACAATAAGCCCAAAAGCCGCACCGGAATATCCCAAAATTTTAAATCGATTCCTTTCCGCTTTTTTTGCTGTACCTGCAGAGAAGTCTCAACAGACACCAATTCTGTGTTTCTCATAATAAATACCTCCGTAACCGCATTAACATTTCATTACGAAAGTATTATAAACAAGTTACAAGGCAAAATTTGTCATAAACAGTTCCCTAATAAGAAAAATATATAAAATTTTTTATATCGCTGTAACTTCGGAGATATTAATCTCTAAAAAAGGCCATTAACTCCTGTCATTGTCGTCTTTTACCTTTCTTCTAATAAGCATAAGCGCCAAAGCTCCTACACAAATCGCCAAAACCATGTACTTTTTTACTTCTTCCTGAGTTACTGGGTCAACAATCGGAGTATAACAAGCCAGCAATATCAAGACTATCATAGCAAACCAAACTCCTGCTATGATATAAAATGTTTTTCTCTTCATGAAATCTCTCCTTATATTTATTTTACTTAAAATACTTCACGCATAACAGCATATGTCATATATCCAAGATATGTCAACACCATTAAAATACCTGGAAGTCTCTCTATCTTATTTCTAAAATACGTGACTAGGTAAATTATCAAGCAGAATCCAATGAACAAACTTAAATCTATAACGGAGAATCCCGAAACTTTAACAGGACTGACAGCTGCGGATAATCCCAGCACACCTAATATATTAAAAACATTACCCATTGCCAAATCATTTTCACCCTTCCGCGTCGCCACCAAAGAAGTCACAAGCTCAGGAAGAGATGTCCCCACAGCCAAAATAGTCAGTCCTATTATTGTCTGGCTCAAACCAAAAGCGGCGGCTATATCACTTGCGGAATCCACTACCAAGTCTCCGCCCACCACTATTCCTGCAATACCTAAAGCTGTATAAAAAACGCTTTTAAGAGGCGACATTGTCTTTATTTCTTCGTCTCCGGGAAGGCCTGTCCTGCCCTTTACAGCTGAGTATACTAAAAATCCAAGATACGCCATAAGTCCGGCAAAAAGAATTATGCCCTCTGTTCTGTTGATAGTAAAACCTTTTCCCCCAATTATCAAACTATTTAAACAAAAGAAAAGCAAAAGAGCAGCTATACCAATAGAAAACGGGAAATCTCTTTTCCGCAAATCAATTGACACCGGAAGACTCTTTATGACCGCACAGCCTCCTGCCACTACCAAAAGATTGAATATATTTGAACCCAGCACATTGCTTATTACTATATCATTTTGACCCTTTATAGCTGCACCCACGCTTACCGCCATCTCCGGCGCGCTGGTTCCCATAGCAACAATAGTCAGTCCTATTATTATACTTGGTACTTTTAGAAGCTTCGCTATTGATGAAGTGCCGTCAACAAACAAATCTGCTCCTTTTATTAATAAGAAAAAACCCACCAAAAGCCATACATACATTAAAATATTATTCATCATCTCTCCATCTTTCTGACATAATTTATAGTTTTATTATTTAAAATTATCTTATAGCTCCATAACCCAGCGCATTCAGTTCAGTAGAAAAATTGTTCTGCTTAGGAGACTTAAATTTAGGGTCTACACCGGTTATCTGTTTAGAAAGCTGTTCCGCCGGAAGCATATCAAACCAACAGTTATACCCTGAAACACTATTCGGGTCATACCAATAGTTTGCTCCAAAATTGTTAGTGTCATTATACGGACCAACACCTTTATAAACAAGTTTTCCGTCCTCGTCTGCAAAAGAAAATACAAGTCCATTCTCTCCGCCGTAAATTATATTCTGTGATATTATATTATCTTCTGCCTGCTGCACCATTATCCCGACAATATTATTATATAAGGTATTATTAACAAAATCGCACTGTTTTGTCCAGCCAACCTTATTATCATAACCTCCGAAACAAATTCCTGCCAAACCCTTGCACTCAGAAATTATATTATTATTTACAGACACATTATATGATATATTATACGGCGCCCGTGTAGACTCACTGGCTACTTCAACTCCTATATCACAATTATAGATATTATTATCTAATATTTCAATATCATGTCCTCCGTCAATATATATTCCCGCACAGCACAAGTCGTAACCTGAACCATCTTTATAACCCTCATTGCCATAGGTTGAAACATTATAAACAGTATTATCTCTAAACACGCCGTTTCTGGCACAGTCCAGTTCTTTTGTTTTGCATGTTCCCTCATAGCCTATCGCGTCGAGACCTATATTATTGCAATCATGAATTATATTATTAGACACTCTGAAACCATCCACGTTTCCGTTTAGAGTAACCGTTTCACTCGTATAAGTTTTGCAGTTATATATTTCATTCCCGTCAATAATCACATTTGTTACCGGGTTTACATTTTTAGCATAAAAGACCACTGCAAAGGTATCGTCATTATTGCCGTCTATATCATGTATTTTATTATTGCATACCGCAAAATTCTTTCCTGATTTAGAGGTTGAATTTTCGCTGTATATTCCGCCCCAGCCGTTTTGAAGCTCTAAATCTGATATTATAATATCGCTTGACGAAGACTCAAGTTCAATTATATTCTCGTTCAGCTTTCCGCCTCCGTCTATCACCGCATGCGCGCCGGGAGCCGCCTTTATTGTTATCGGCTCTGCCACTGTGCCTTTTACGCCCACATATATATTTTCTTTATAGGTTCCCTCCATAAGATAAAGGGTTTTTCCAGGCGACAATTTTGACACACCAAAATCAACCGTTCTGAATGGCTTTGCAAACGTTCCGTCTCCGTCTGAATCACTTCCTTCAACAGATACAAAAACTGAATTTGCATCATCTCTGTAAGTATAAAGTTCGTTAGTGAGTACTATCATCTCCGAAATAGGTTCTGCACTCTCAAAATCTCTCCAAACAAAGACTCGTACTGATTTTACAGTTCTATCTGCACTGTCCAAACTAAGAACGCATTCTGCCGTTTCCCCCGGAGCAATATTTAAATCACCGGTACTGCTGATACTTATGATATTATCTTCCTCATCATACGCTGCCATTAATAGCACCTCAGAAGAATCCGCACTGTCAGTATTCTTAATTTCACTTGTTATAAACTTATCTGAGTACGAAAAAACATCATTTCTTAATGTCAATCCGTTTTGATTTTTCACCGTTACTTCCGGCTGGGCTTGTCCTGCCGCAAATACTAATGTTATACACGACATCAGAACTACAATCACAGCACCGGCAAATTTTAAAATATTCTTCATTTATGATTCCCCCTAAGGTATCTATTGGAATAATAATACACCAAAACCGTATAAAACACAAGCTAAAATCACAGTAAAATAAACTTGCATACTTAAAAAATACCTTAAAAGCCTTGAAATATTAGGAATTGTGTGTTAAAATTATTTGAAATAACGTTGTATAATTATATGGGAGGTATTATATATATGAAAGAACAGCTTAGCGCTATCAAAACCAGCGCCGAGTCAGCGCTCGAAAAAGCACTGGATTTGACTGAGCTTGAGAATCTCAGAGTCAAATATCTTGGCAAAAAAGGCGAGCTCACATCTCTGATGAAGGGTATGGGCAAACTTACGCCGGAGGAACGCCCTGTTATAGGACAGTTAGCCAATGAGGTCAGAGGCTTTATCGAAGGAATACTTGAGGAAAAGAGTAAAGCTCTCATAAAGCTGGCAAAAGACAAAAAACTCGCTTCTGAAACCATTGACGTCTGTCTGCCTGGCAACAGACCCGAACACGGGAAAAAGCACCCCATTACTACTGTTTTAAATGACTTAAAGGATATATTTATAGGAATGGGTTTCACTATAGCCGAAGGTCCTGAAGTTGAACTGGATTACTATAATTTTGAGGCTTTAAATCTTCCGCCTGACCACCCTGCAAGAGATACCCAGGATACATTTTACATCAATGAAGATACTTTGCTTAGAACACAGACCTCTTCAGTTCAGGTTAGAGTTATGGAAAAACAGCAGCCCCCCATACGTATAGTTTCACCGGGCAGAGTATATAGAAGCGATGCGGTTGACGCCACACACTCACCAGTTTTTCATCAAGTTGAAGGGCTGGTTGTGGACGAAGGCATAACTATGGCAGATTTAAAAGGTACTCTTGAAGTGTTTATAAAGAGACTTTATGGAGAGGACACAAAAGTTAGATTCCGCCCTCATCATTTCCCGTTCACCGAACCTAGTGCAGAGGTTGATATATCTTGTTTCAGCTGTAAAGGCGAAGGCTGCAGAATATGTAAAGGCGAAGGCTGGATAGAGATACTTGGATGCGGTATGGTTCATCCCAAAGTTTTGGCTAACTGCAATATAGACCCTGAGAAATACTCAGGTTTCGCTTTTGGAATAGGTCTTGAGCGTGTTGCTATGTTCAGATATGGTATAGACGATTTAAGATTGTTCTATGAAAACGATCTCGGGTTCTTAAAGCAATTTTAATTATGAAACGCGTAATGATAATTGGATTTTCAGGCGCAGGAAAATCTACTTTGGCTCGGTTTATAGCTAATAAAATAGGGACGACCCCTACGCATCTTGATTCGCTCCACTGGCTTCCGGGCTGGGTGGAAAATACTCCTGAAATTGAGTCTGAGACTCTTCAAAATGTGCTGAATCAAGATAAATGGGTAATCGATGGAAATTATTCAAAGGTTCTATATGATAAAAGATTAGAGCTGGCGGATACTATTATATTTTTGGACTTTAACCGATTTTTATGTTTTAAACGAATACTCAAACGCTATTTTAACTACAAAGGCAGAACCCGTGAAGATATGGGTAAAGGCTGCGATGAAAAAATTGATTTTGAATTTGTAAGCTGGGTACTTCACAAAGGAAGGAAAAACAGAAAAAAATACCTCCGCCGTCTTGATGAAGCCGGCAGGAAATATCCGGGGAAACAAATACTTATATTTAAAAACCCGAAGCAGGTTCAGAAGTTTACTGAGAACCAATGTTCTAATATTTAGGAGGAAACAAGTATGAATTTACCATTATCCTGGTTAAAGGATTATATGAATACAGACGGCATCAGCGAGAAAGAGTATGCAGACAAACTAACCATGAGCGGTTCTATAGTTGAGGGCATTGAAAACCCCGGTGCAGAGTTTAAGAACGTTGTTGTTGGGAAAATAGACAAAATTGAAAAACATCCAGACGCAGACAAGCTGGTTGTTTGCCAAGTAAACGTCGGAGAAGACGAGGATATACAGATAGTTACCGGAGCTTCCAACGTATTTGAAGGCGCTGTTGTTCCTGTTGCAAAACATAAAAGCACACTTCCCGGCGGTATTAAAATCACAAAGGGTAAGCTAAGAGGCGTTATGAGTTATGGTATGATGTGTTCAACTGATGAATTGGGCATTTCAAAGGAACGTGCTTCCGGAATACTGATTTTACCGGATGATACACCTATAGGCGAGGACATAACCGAAACTTTGGGTCTTAACGAAAGCGTTGCTGAATTTGAGATTACCTCCAACAGACCTGACTGTATGAGCATCATCGGTCTTGCCCGCGAAAGCGCCGCAACCTTTAACAGAGAGTTTAAAATACCTGAAATAAAACCAACAGGAAACAATGAAGACGTTAATGATTATGCAAAGGTTGAAATTGCCGACCCCTCCATCTGTCCGCGCTATACGGCAAGAGCTGTTAAGAATGTAAAAATCGGCCCATCGCCCCAGTGGATTCAGCGCAGACTGACTGCTTGTGGTCTTAGGTCTATCAATAACATTGTAGATATAACAAACTATATCATGCTTGAATATGGTCAGCCGATGCATGCTTATGACTTAGATAATATTGAAGGCAAAAAAATAATAGTCAGAGACGCGTCAGACGGTGAGACGCTTGAAACTCTTGACGAACAGCCGAGAGAACTGAAATCCGGTATGATAACAATAGCTGATGAAAAAAGGGCAATAGGCGTGGCCGGAGTCATGGGCGGAGCCAACACTGAAGTTACCGATACTACCACAACCGTTCTGTTTGAAAGCGCGAACTTTAATCCTATACTTGTAAGGCGTGGAGCAAAATCTTTGGGAATGAGAACTGACGCTTCAGCTCTGTTTGAAAAGGGACTTGATTCTGAAAACTGTTTAAACGCTATAAACCGTGCCTGTGAACTGATTGAGGAAATGGGCGCCGGGGAAGTTATAGGAGGCTGTATAGATATATATCCAATCAAAAAGACTAAAACAGTTCTGCCTTTTGAACCTGAAAAAATGAACAAATTTTTGGGGACTGATATACCGGCCTCTGATATGGCTGAATATTTAAAGAGACTGGAATTTGAGGTTAACGGTTCAAATGTTGAAGTTCCGACATTCCGCGGAGATATCGAAACAATGGCGGATATAGCCGAAGAAGTTGCCAGAATATATGGATATAACAATCTTCCTACTACCATGATGAAGGGAAGAGTAACAATCGGCGGAAAAACACTTAAACAAAAAACCGAAGACTGCATAAGAGAGCTTCTGACTGCATATGGTATGTATGAGACCATGACTTACTCTTTTATTGACCCCAAGGAATTTGAAATGACAAAGGTACCGGCCGATAATGTTGTCAAAATAATCAATCCTCTTGGCGAAGAAAACAGTATCATGAGAACCAATATGCTCTCGTCGGTAATCAAAACTTTAAAGATTAATTATAACCGCCGGGTTCCGAAAGCAAAAATATTTGAGCTGGGTATGACCTATATTCCGGTTGAAAATCAAAAACTTCCTGACGAGAAAATTGTTGTGGCGCTGGGTATGTACGGCGATGTAGATTTCTTTGATCTTAAAGGAATAGTGCAAAATCTTCTTGATGACCTTGGTATCAAAAACGCTGAGTTTGAAGCCGACACAGAGTCGCCGGCATACCATCCGGGAAGATGTGCTAAAATATGCGCGGGCGGAAAAATTATCGGAACAATCGGTCAGCTTCACCCTGACATAGCCGAGAACTTTAAGCTTGACACCGATATATATTGCGGAGAGCTGGATTTTAACACCATAATGGAATTTTCAACATTCGAAAGAGAATATAAGTCTCTTCCAAAATTCCCGGCTTCAAACCGTGACATTGCGCTGGTTATAGATAAGTCAATAAGCGTTGGCAAAATAGAGAAAATATTAAATGACACAAAACACGGAATTTTAGAAAGTTATAAACTCTTTGATGTATATGAAGGACAGCAGGTAGGAGAAAATAAAAAGAGCGTTGCGTATTCTCTAACCTTTAGAGCTCCTGACAGAACACTTACTGATAACGAAATAAATGACGTCCTAAATAATATACTTGAAAAACTTAAAAATTGCTTAGGCGCTGAACTTAGATAATCAATATAATATATTTAATATAAAGGCAGGTGAAAACTATGGAAAATCAGGAAACAGTTAAATTTAATGTTGAAACAGAACGTGCTGACCCTAAAAAAATAATACTGTCTGTATACCAAGCGCTGTCTGAAAAAGGATATAATCCTATAAATCAAATCGTGGGATATATTTTGTCAGGTGACCCGTCTTATATAACGTCATACAACGGCGCAAGAAGTTTGGTCCGCAAACTGGAACGCGATGAAATCTTGGAAGAACTTGTGTCCAACTATGTTAAAGACAAGCTGGACGAATAACTTTATAAATTTCTAAAATAAGCTGATTTTGACATCTAAAAATTGCACTTGACATTTTAAACAAAATAATATATAATATTTATCGTTGTTGCCGATATAGCTCAGTCGGTAGAGCGATTCACTCGTAATGAATAGGTCAGCGGTTCGATTCCGCTTATCGGCTCCACGAAAAAAGCCCGCAGCCTTTAGGCAGCGGGCTTAATTTTTACTTTTTTAAGATTGAATCTGTTAATGTTTTATAAAGCTGTTCAGCGTCAAATGGTTTTGGCAAAAATCCTGTCATTCCAGCTTCTGCCGCTTTCTCTCTGTCCTCTTTAAATGTATTTGCGGTCATTGCCAAAATAGGAACTTCAGCCGAGTCTTTTCTATTCATTTTGCGAATTTCAGCTGCAGCAGTCAATCCATCTTTTTCAGGCATATTTATATCCATCAAAATAGCACTGTATTCGCCGTCCGAACTTTTCGCAAACATATTGACAGCCTCCTGTCCATTTGGAGCTCTATCCACGGATATTTGCTTCATTTTTAACAGCTCTGTGGCAATTTCGGCGTTTATATCATTATCTTCTGCTAACAGAACACGCATATTTTTCAAAATATTTTCATCTAAAACAATATTTTTTGTTTTATCAGCTACGTTATTTGGTTCACTCAATTTGCCACTATATATTGGAAGTTCTATGATAAAATAAAATTCCGAACCCTTGCCGGGCTCACTTTTTACTTTTAAATCTCCTCCCATTAAACTTACAAGACTGCTACTTATAGAAAGACCTAGTCCTGTTCCGGGAGCTCTTAAATTACTTCCTTCCGCCTGTTCAAAAGAATTGAAAACCCTATCAATATCTTTCTCATTTATACCCACGCCTGTGTCTTTTACACTAAATTTAAGCTTTGATTTATTCTCGTTAATTCTTGACTCTGTAACTGACAGCCAAACACTGCCCCCTCTGTCGGTGAACTTACAAGCATTAGACATCAAATTCGCAAGCACCTGATTTATACGCATTTTATCCCCTAAATAACATGTATCTTCAAGTTCACAAGTTACGTCAAAATTTAAATTCTTCTCGCTTATCTGTGGGACGAACATAATTTTTATCTGCTCAATTAATTCATACATATCAAAAGGCAAATTTTCAACCGTCATTTTTTTACTTTCAATTTTAGACATATCCAAAACATCATTAAGAATAGACAAAAGGAATTTAGCGGATGAATCAATTTTATTTAAATCCTCTTTTAATGCGGGAGTCGCGTCTCTGCTTAATATTGCCAAATTTGTCAGCCCTATTATAGCATTCATAGGCGTTCGTATCTCATGCGACATTCTGGATAAAAAGTCTGATTTTGCCCGGCTGGTCTCCTCCGCTTTTTCAAGCTTTACAGCCATCATTTTTGTACGCATACTGTAGAATATAAACAAAACAGCCATTAAGGACAAAATAAACACAAAACCGACACATATACCAATCACGAGAACAGGATTAGTATAAAGGACAGTTTTAAGTGTAACTACACCGTCAGGTAAACTTAAATTTGGCTGTGACACAATATGGGCTTTATCCTCATCGTTAAAACTATTAACAGCCTTACTCAGGACAGAATACATTTGCACATTTGCAGGAGCTTTCATTGCTAGAGTCAGTGTTTCCTGAATATTTGTATC
>ERZ827488.3208-NODE-3208-length-13698-cov-2.649271_pt1 | contig 13698 bp, 7 predicted proteins | sample MGYA00519771_ERZ827488 | MGnify/ENA primary metagenome ERZ827488 (study PRJEB31778, sample SAMEA3449323) | human gut metagenome | biome: human gut; feature: human-associated habitat; material: faeces | place: United Kingdom | collected 2010/2012 ...
CTAATATCCAAGAAAATTTCCATTTAATCAAAAGGAAGCGCTCATTTTATTTTGAGCGCTTCCTTTTTACTTGCGCTTTTTCTTCTTTGTCCCATGGTATGCCTGTGGGCGGGACTTCCCCCTCATGTTGTTGGGATTTTTCAGCAGCTTGGACAGGCTCAGTATTCGCATAAACGCCGAGAAATCCTCGGACGCAATCTTGTCAAAGGGAATCTGCATCTGGTCACAGAACTCATGAATCACCCGTTCCTCATTACTGCCCAGCTGCATGGCACGGTCAAACTTTTCCTTGACCTCTGTGAAAGTCGGCTGCGGATCGGCGGTCGTGCGGTCGGTGACATGGGCCTGACGAATATCCTGAACGATACTGTCCAGATCGTCGTGGATTGTGTGGCTGAAAAAATCACTTTCCTGTACCTGTCCCAGCTCCAGCGTGCGGACATAAAGGTCGTTCTCCCCCGGAGCATGGCTGCGGATCACTTCCTGCCGGGTGGCCTCCAGCACCAGATTCATCTGGGCAATCCGCATATCAGCGATCCGGTCAACGAAAATCTCAATATCCGTCATCAGCCGCTGGAAGTTTTCGTGTGTGGCAATCTCACACAGCAGCCGGTTGTTGATTTTTCCGCTGCTCAATAATGTAACCATATCATCACTCAAATGCAGGGCCTGAAGCTCTGTGTTTGGGTGATTTTTATTTTCCGACAACCCCATCAGGTAATCGGTGGACACCCCATAAAATTCCGCCAGCGTAGCGATAGCAAAGGGACTGATGTCCTTATAATCGTCACTCTCATATTTGCTGAGAGCAGATTTGGAAAGCCCGGTCTGGTCGGCCAGCTGTTCCAAGGTAAGTCCGTGCTCCACCCGCAAATCCTTCAATTTTTCCTGAATCGTTAAGGTCGTATTCATGCCAAGCCTCCCCACCGCTCTATTTCTTTTATTATAACACAGTCTGTCCATAAGCGTGGAAATTGCTGCTTTTTCAGAGCCTTTTCCATCCTTTTGGATATACGGGAATGGTCATGTTTTTTCGCTAAAATGTACTTGTCGCAAGACTCCGCAGCTTGAAAAATACATGACCGTCCGAATGGGATATGCCGGTTGGCGAAGCAGCGCCAGAACCAGCCTCGGGACAATTTGTCCCGAAGCTGCGAGCGTGCCAAGGCCGGGGATACGCCGGGGTGAGAGTCCCGGGCAGGAACGGCATTCGGGAAAAACGGCGCTCAAAAAACACAGACAAAAATCAATCCATGTGAAATCAGCGAACAAACTGCAATTTTAGTATTGCCACCCACACCAAAGAGCGTTGCACTGCACAGCGTACACAGTACAGCGTTCCGTGTGGATATTCGCTGTTTTGCTTGATTTCACACAAACCAACAAAACGGGAAAGTGGGTGCTGTGAACAGGGCATCACAAGCAAAAATTCCAGTTTGAAATTGAGTTTTACCAAAACAATGCTTTGCAGCAAATGGAGTTTATCACGGAATAGATTCTGTTCGCCGCAGAGCCAACAAAACAGGAGGTCTTTTCTATGAGCGATCACGAGAATTACAGAAACGAGATCAAAGCCTACATTGTCAGGGCTGGCATGACCATGAGCGAGGTAGTGGAGGTTTTGGCTGACGAATACGGATGGAGCAGCAGTGTTCCCAACCTGTCCGGGAAACTAAAGCGTGGCTCTTTACGCTATGGCGAGGCGGTGGAGCTGGCGGATGTGCTGGGGTACGACATTGTGTGGCAGAAACGGAGGAAATAAGATCGAGCAGAAAATTTATGGGTACATCCGTGTTTCCACCAGAGAGCAAAATGAAGATCGACAGGTCATTGCCCTCCGGGAAGTGGGCGTACCTGAGAGAAATGTTTATATCGACAAACAGTCCGGCAAGGATTTTGAGCGTCCGCAGTATAAGAAGCTGCTGCGAAAAATGAAAAAAGACGATCTGCTCTATATCAAGAGCATCGACCGTCTTGGACGAAACTACGCAGAAATATTGGAGCAGTGGCGACTGCTCACACAGACAAAGGGTATCGACATCGTAGTGCTGGATATGCCGTTGCTGGACCCCCGCCGTGGCAAAGACCTGATGGGCACTTTCCTGAGCGACATCGTGTTGCAAGTACTTTCCTTTGTTGCCGAAAATGAGCGCACCAACATCCGGCAGCGGCAGGCAGAAGGTATTGCCGCCGCTAAAGCCCGGGGCGTGAAATTCGGTAGGCCACCTCGCCCCTTGCCGGACAACTTTTATGAAGTTCACAAGGCATGGCGTGCCAAACGGTTGAGCTTAAAGCAAGCCGCACAAGCCTGTGATCTCCCCGTTGGAACCTTTTACAGCAAGGCTTTGAAATTCGAAAATACCACTTAATAAAAGACCCTGAGAATTCGGAAAAGCGTACTTTTACGGATTCTCAGGGCTTTTTACATATAACAACAGTATACCGCGAAACCCCGGCAAACGCAACAATTTCCGGCAAGAGTTCAGCCAAATCCCATTCATCTTCCACAAAAGGCTTCATGTATTCTAACCAATTTGAAAAAGTACAGGTTCTCAGTGGGCAATTCGGAAAGGAGCTTCCATGGCACATCTGGAGGAGATCACGGTCGGCTGCCAGCTGAACGGCATTGCGGCAAGGGAAACTGTGACCGTTATTGCGGTGCAGTGGTATGGCAATGCAGCACTGGAAGTTACATTCAAGAACAGCCGAGGGCAGCTTGGCAGTCAGATCCTCTATCGTGGAGATGAGGCGACCGTGGATGTGCTGGGTGACAGTCTGCCGTGGAGTTTCGGCGCAGATGCCGATAAGATGCGCCTTGTATCCGAAGCGTACCGCATCCATCTGGCACACCTGTTTGACCCTTATCTGGCGGTCCACACTTCGGCTATTCAGCCCCTGCCACACCAGATCACGGCAGTTTATCAGGAGATGCTGCCACGCTTGCCGCTGCGGTACATCCTTGCGGACGACCCCGGTGCCGGCAAAACCATCATGACCGGTCTGTTCATCAAGGAGCTGATCGCCCGCGGCGATTTGAAGCGTTGTCTGATCGTGACGCCGGGCAATCTGGCGGAACAGTGGCAGGACGAGCTTTTTCGCAAATTTCATCTGCGGTTTGAGGTATTGACAAACGACCGCATTGAATCCGCCGTCAGCGGCAACATCTTCACCGAGATGCATTTCTGTATTGCACGGCTGGATAAGCTATCACGCAGCGAAGCTTTGCAGGAAAAGCTCCGCATCACCGACTGGGATCTGATCGTTTGCGATGAGGCGCACAAAATGTCTGCAACCGTCTGGGGCGGTGAGATCAAATACACCAAGCGGTTTAATCTGGGACGGCTGCTGTCGGAAATCACCCGCAACTTTCTGTTGCTGACAGCCACCCCGCACAACGGCAAAAATGAGGACTTCCAGCTATTTTTATCGCTGGTGGACCCCGACCGTTTTGAAGGTGCAGCTCGTTCTTCCAACCAGAGCATCGATGTTTCGGACGTGATGCGGCGGCTTGTGAAAGAGGAGCTGCTCAAATTCGACGGCACACCACTGTTCCCGGAGCGGCGTGCTTATACCGTCAACTATGACCTCTCTCCTGCCGAAGGGCAGCTTTATTCCGAGGTCACCAGCTATGTGCAGGAGGAGTTCAACCGGGCAGAGAATCTGAACAACGATCGCAAGGCAACCGTCGGCTTTGCGCTGACCATCCTGCAGCGGCGGCTGGCCTCCTCGCCGGAAGCCATCTACCAATCCCTGCACCGCAGGCGGGAACGGTTGGAGCATATTCTGGCGGAGGAAAAACTGGGCAAGCCGGATACCGGCACGCAGTTTACCATCGCAGATGATTTTGATGAGGACGATTTCAGCGCAGACGAGCTGGAGCAGACCGAGGAAAACGTCACCGACCGTGCATCCGCTGCCAGCACCATCCGGGAGATGGAGGCGGAAATTTCCACGCTGAAAAGGCTAGAGCAGATGGCCAATGCCGTGCGAGTCAGCGGCGTAGACCGCAAGTGGGACGAGCTTTCCAAGCTGCTGCAGGACGACAGCAAAATGTTTGCCGCCGATGGTCAGCGGGAAAAGCTCATTATCTTTACGGAGCACAGGGACACCCTGCGCTATCTGACCGATAAGATCCGCACCCTGTTCGGGCACGACGATGCCGTGGTGACCATCCACGGCGGCATGGTGCGGGACGAGCGGCGCAAGGTGGAGGAACTGTTCAAGCAGGACCCGGAAGTGCGCATCCTCATTGCCACCGATGCTGCCGGTGAAGGCATCAACCTACAAAGAGCGCACCTGATGATAAACTACGACCTGCCGTGGAATCCAAACCGTTTGGAGCAGCGTTTCGGCCGCATTCACCGCATCGGGCAGACCGAGGTGTGCCATCTGTGGAATCTGGTTTCGGCGCAGACCCGTGAGGGCATGGTGTTCCAACGGCTGTTCCAGAAACTGGAAGAAGAACGAGGCGCACTGGGTGGCAAAGTGTTTGATATTCTGGGCAAGATGACCTTTGACAACAAACCCCTGCGGGAGCTGCTGATCGAGGCGGTTCGCTACGGCAACGACCCTGCCGTCCGTGCCCGGTTGCAACAGGTTGTGGACAACTCACTGGACCAGCAAAAGCTCCTGGAGCTGTTGGATGAGCGTGCCCTGACGGACGACACCATGGACGTACAGAAGGTTTCTGCCATCCGGGAAGAGATGGAGCGGATGGAAGCGCACAAGTTGCAGCCCCATTTTATCGAGGCATTCTTTCTGGAAGCCTTCCGCTCTGTGGGTGGCAAGATACGTCCTCGCGAGACCGGACGCTACGAGATCACCTTTGTGCCTGCGGCGGTGCGCAGCCGGGATATGCAGATTGGCTTTGGGGAGCCGGTGTTGCAGCGATATGAGCGGGTCTGCTTTGAAAAAGAGCGCTGCAATGTGCAGGGCATGATCCCAGCCGAATTGCTTTGCCCCGGACATCCGCTGCTGGAAGCCGTCATTGATCTTGTGCGGGAGCGCAATGCCGAGGTGCTCAAGCAGGGCACGATTTTCGTGGATGACAGCGACGACGGCACCGACCCCCGGCTGCTGTTTTACATCGAGGATGCCATTCAGGATGGCGTTCTGCTGCCGGGCGGCACCAAGCGGATTATCTCCCAGCACGTCCACTTTGTGGAGCTGAAGGAGGACGGCACCGCCAGCAGCGCCGGTTACGCGCCCTATCTGGATTACCGTGCCCCCACCGAGGCAGAGCGCACTGCCGCCCTGCCCTACATTCAAGCACAGGACTGGCTGAAGCACGATGTAGAGAACCGTGCCCGGGGCTATGCCATCGCGCAGCTATTGCCCCAGCATTTTGCCGAGGTGAAAGCCCGGAAGCAGAAGCTGCTGGATAAGACCGCCAAAGCCGTGAAAGAACGCCTGACCGCTGAGATCCAATACTGGGACTACCGGGCGGCAGACCTGAAGCAGAAGGAAGCCGCCGGCAAACCCAATGCGCGGCTCAACTCCCAGATGGCGGCCCGCCGGGCAGAAGAGCTTGCCTCCCGGATGCAGAAGCGGCTTGCAGAGCTGGAAACGGAAAAGCTCATCTCCCCCGCCCCGCCGGTGGTGGTGGGCGGTGCGCTGGTGCTGCCCGGTGGGCTGCTCCGGCAGCTGATGGGCACTCCACAGCCCACACTGTTCAGCCAAGGTGACAAGCGTGCCATCGAGCTTGCCGCCATGAATGCGGTGATGCAGTTGGAGCAGGCGTTGGGTTACCTGCCGCGGGATGTGAGCGCCCAGAAGGTGGGCTACGATGTGGAATCCACCATCCCGCCCCCGCTGCGCAGCGGCGAAGCCTGCCTACGGTTTATCGAGGTGAAGGGACGGGCCAAGGGTGCCCAGACCGTCACTGTTTCCAAAAACGAGATCCTGACGGGGCTGAATAAGCCGGAGGAGTTTCTGCTTGCCATTGTGGAGGTGGACGGTGCCCACACCCACACAGTCTACCTGAAACGCCCCTTCCGCAACCCGCCGGACTTTACCGCCACCAGTGTTAATTTTGATATCCGCGACCTTGTGCAGAACGCTGAGGTTTCTTTTAGTAATTAAATCTTGTGGAGGTCACATGACAACTCATATAATTAAATCTTCTGAAGTATTTGTCCCTGGTGGAATCCCAACATATACATACAACCCCAGAAAGAGTAAAAACATCGAAGATAAGTTGGAGGATTCTGCCACTAGCTTCAAGTTGATTGTTGTAACCGGTCCCACGAAATCCGGGAAAACCGTTCTCGTAAATAAGATTTTTCCAAGAGGAGAAGCCCTTTGGATAGATGGTGGTAGCATAACGTCCGAAGATAATTTTTGGGAACAAGTAGTTTCTGAACTTGGCGGATATACTGAAGAACAGCTAGAACAAGGGCGAGAACTGCAATGCACTCTCGATGGGCAGTTTGGTGCAAATGTTGCCATTGCAAAAGCCGAATTAACAGGAGCGGTCAGCAGAACAGACAAATCGACCGTTATCAAAACCTCTCATATGACAAACAAAAGCAAAGCTATCACTCTTTTGCAAAACGAAAAAGTTCCGGTAGTCATTGACGATTTTCATTATATTGAAAAGTCTATTCAAAAGAAAATTGTCCGGGCATTAAAGGCTCCTATTATGTACGGTGTTCCTGTTATTTGCATTGCGATTCCAAATAGAAAATTTGATGTTATCGATGTTGAACGAGAACTTACTGGACGAATGGAATCCATCGAGCTTCCCGACTGGGATGTATCCGAATTGGAAACTATTGCCTCTGACGGCTTCGCAACATTAAATTGCTCTATACCAGAAGAAAGCATTCATCAACTAGCTACAGATGCTTTTGGAAGTCCCTTCTTAATGCAGGAATTTTGCCATGCAGTTTGCAGAAAGTTAAATATCTCAGAACAAAGCAAGACACCCCAGGTATATATTTGCCCATTCAATTTTTCTGAGATTTATAAAGGAATCGCAATCAATAGCGGGCGCTCTATGTTCGACAAGTTAAAACGCGGTCCTCGTACAAGAACCGATCGAAAGCAGCGGCATCTCAAAAATGGCTCCTCTATGGACATTTACGGACTCGTTATGGAAGCGCTTAAAAATATGAAACCCGGTGTGGAAACGATAAGTTACGATACCCTTCGTGCAAGTATTCGAGAAATCATCGATGAAGACCTTCCTCAGCGTCACGAAATTAGCCGCGTCCTTGAACAAATAGCAGATATTTCTTATACCGATTCATCTTCAACACCAGTAATCGACTGGCAGAAAGATGACGACATTTTAACAATTACAGATCCTTTTTTCGCATTCTTTTTAAAATGGTCGGAGTAAATAATCTATGAATAAAAAGCTGATCGAAGTTGCCCTTCCGCTGGAAGCGATCAATGCGGAGGCAGCGCGGGAAAAATCCATCCGGCACGGGCATCCGTCCACCTTGCATCTGTGGTGGGCACGGCGTCCGCTGGCGGCGGCAAGAGCCGTGATCTGGTCCAGCCTTGTGGACGACCCCTCTGCCCACCCGGAGCTGTACCCCACCGAGGAAGCCCAGAACACCGAGCGACAGCGGCTGTTTGGCATTCTGGAAAAGCTGGTCAAGTGGGAAAACTCCAACGACCCGGAGGTGCTGGCGGCTGCCAAGGCAGAGATCCTGCGCTCCACCAACAATAACCCTCCTGCCCTGCTGGACCCCTTTGCCGGCGGCGGTGCTATTCCGCTGGAAGCCCAGCGGCTGGGGCTGGAAGCCCACGCCCACGACCTGAACCCCGTAGCGGTGATGATCAACAAGGCCATGATTGAGATCCCGCCCCGGTTTGCCGGGCAGGCACCGGTCAACCCGGACAGCCGCACCCGGCTAGATGGCGCAACTGGCTGGCAGAGGGCGCAGGGGCTTGCCGCCGATGTGCAGTATTGCGGCGAGTGGATGAAGCGGGAGGCGTTCCGCCGCATCGGTCACCTGTACCCCAAGGTAAAAGTGCCCCATGAGCTTGGCGGCGGCGAAGCCACCGTCATTGCATGGATCTGGGCGCGCACCGTCAAATGCCCCAACCCCGCCTGCGGCTGTGAGATGCCGCTGGTACATTCCTTTATTCTTTCAAAGAAAAAAGGAAAAGAGGCTTGGATTGAGCCACTATTTGAAAACGGCAAAACGGCTTATGCTGTCCATCGCGAAGGAAAACCCGCACTGGAAGGGACAATCAATCGAAAAGGTGCTGTTTGTGCCTGCTGCGGTTCGCCCGTTGGTTATCCGCATATACGAGCCGAAAGCGTTGCAGACCGTATGGGTGCGCATTTAATGGCTGTCGTTGCAGAAGGCAAAAATGGAAGAGTTTATATCTCACCAGATGATGTGCAAATTCTTGCCGCACAGGTCGAAAAGCCCATCGAATATCCAGAGGGACAACTTGCCTATTATCCGGGTCATCTGAACACAAACGTTTATGGTCTAAATGAATTTCATAAACTTTTTACCAACCGCCAGTTGACTGCGCTTACCACCTTTAGCTCGCTGGTAGCAGAAGCGCAGACAAAAGCAGAGGCGGATGCCGTTGCCGCAGGCGTTATCAACGACCACATTGCCCTGAGCGCAGGCGGCTCCGGTGCAAGAGCTTATGGTGAAGCGGTGGGGGTATACTTAGCATTTGTCATCGACAAGATGACAGATTACAACTCCTCCATTTGTTCTTGGCATAACTCTGGTGAAAAGATGCGCAATACGTTTGGTCGGCAAGCGATTCCTATGGTCTGGGATTATGCCGAAGCAAATCCGTTTTGTTCTTCGTCTGGAAGTTACGATAATATGCTGGACTGGGTCGTTCGCTGCATAGAACAACTTCCAGCACAAGGGAATGCAGAAGTCAGTCAATTTGATGCTCAGAGTGACTGCGGTTTACGGAACATTATGGTCTCCTCCGACCCTCCCTATTATGACAATATCGGCTATGCAGACCTGTCCGATTTCTTCTATGTCTGGATGCGGCAGTCTCTGAAAGACACCTACCCCAAGCTGTTCCGCACCATGCTGGTGCCCAAGGCGGAAGAACTTGTGGCGACTCCCTACCGCTTTGAGGGCAGCACTGAAAAGGCGCGGGATTTCTTTGAGGACGGAATGCTGCACACCTGCCAGCAAATTTACCAGTACGCCCGGGAGGACATTCCAGTAACCATCTACTACGCCTACAAGCAGAGCGACACGGACGAGGACTCCAAAACGGCCTCCACTGGTTGGGAGACCATGCTCAGTGCCATTATCCGGGCAGGCTTTGCCATTACCGGCACATGGCCGATGCGTACCGAAATGGCAAATCGTTCCATTGCATCCGGCACCAATGCCCTTGCCTCCTCCATTGTGCTGGTGTGCCGCAAGCGCCCGGCAGAGGCACCCCAGACCACCCGCCGGGGCTTTATTGCAGAGCTGAAGCGGGAGCTGCGCCCGGCGCTGCAAAAACTCCAGCGCAGCAACATTGCACCTGTGGATCTGGCGCAGTCCGCCATTGGCCCCGGCATGGGGGTGTACTCCCGCTATGGCCGGGTGCTGGAAGCCGACGGAAGCGCCATGACCGTGCGCAGTGCGCTGCAGATCATCAATCAGGAACTGGATGTGTACTTTAACGAGCAGGACGGCGAGCTGGACGCCAACAGCCGCTTCTGCGTAGACCTGTACACCCAGAACGCCTTCAACAACCTTAAATTTGGCGATGCCGATACGCTGGCTCGCGCCAAAAATACCTCGGTGGCAGCACTGGCATCAAAGGGCGTGCTGAGTGCCGAAAAGGGCATCGTCCGCCTGCTGACCCGGGAGGAATTGCCGGAAAAGGTGGACCCGCGGGAGGAGAGCATCTGGCTGCTCTGCCAGCAGCTTACCCGTGCCATGGAGACCGGCGGCGTAGAAGCGTGTGCCCAGATCGTGGCACCCATGCTGGGCTCCAACGCTGAGCGGGCCAAGGACCTCGCCTACCGGCTGTACACCCTTGCCGAGCGCAAGGGCTGGACGCAGGAGGGCTACGCCTACAACGCCCTTGTGGTAGCATGGCGGGAGATCCAGTCCCGTGCCGCAGAGCTGCAGCAGGCAACGCCGGAACAGACCTCTTTCTTTTGATGCAATACCGGGAGGAACGAAACAATGAGCGAGAATTACACCAAAGTACAGCAGGCGTTCCGTGTGCTGCACCCGCTGCTGGCAGGCTATATCTGTCAGGAAATGCGCCGGGAATATCAGGACAACTGGTGGCAGGAGGTGCTGATGACCCTTTCCGATCAGGTGCGGGATCTGCCGGACGACAACGGCGATTACGCCGCCCTGATGGATTCGCTGGATATGGCAAACTGCCTGCGTCTGTTTGACCGCAAATGGAACGATTTGTTCAAGCGGAAGCTGTCCATCGACTACCGCACTTGGGCAAAAGAACTGATGGGCGTGCGCAACAAGTTGGCTCACATCGGCGGCACAGATTTTTCGGAAGATGACACATGGCGTGCGCTGGATACCATGGCGCGCCTGTGCGAAGCCTTTGACGATGAAGCCGCTGAGGAGATCCGCAAGATCCTGCGCCAGCTCCGCTACGGCAGCGCCGAAGGCTCCACCAACGTGGTGGAGGTTGCCGTCCCGACGAAGCCCAAGGCTGCCCACACCGGTATTATGAGCAAGACCCTGTCCGGTCTGCCAAGCTGGCGGGACGTGATGGAGCCCCACCCGGATGTGGCGCAGGGACGCTACAAAAACGCAGAGTTTGCCGCCGATCTGGCGCAGGTAGCGAGGGGTGAGGGAGCCTTTGAATACCGTGACCCGGTGGAATTTTTTGCCCGCACCTACGTCACCGAGGGCATGACCGGTCTGCTGGTGCAGGCACTCAAGCGGGTCAGCGGAAAGGATGGCGAGCCGGTCATCCAGCTGAAAACCGCCTTTGGCGGCGGCAAGACCCACAGTATGCTGGCGCTTTACCACATGATGCGAGGCAAGGTATCGGCAGACCGCATCCCCAACATCAAGCCTGTACTGGCGCAGGCAGGGGTATCTGCCCTGCCCAAGGCAAATGTGGCGGTACTGGTGGGCACCGCACTGGACCCCACCCGCACTAAGCGGCCCATCAACTTCCCCGGCATCACCATCAATACCCTGTGGGGCGAGATGGCAGCACAGCTGGTAGAATCCGCCGGGCGGCCGGAACTGTATGATTTTGTGAAGGAGGCCGACAAAAAGGGCGTTTCTCCCGGCAGCGAAGCGCTGAAAAATCTGTTCGATGCCTGCGGCCCCTGTCTGGTACTGATGGACGAGCTGGTGGCATACGCAAAGCGCATCTACGGTGTCAAGGGTCTGCCTGCCGGTTCTTTCGACAACTTCATCTCCTTTATTCAGGAGATCACCGAAGCCGCCCGCGCCAGCCGGAACAGCCTTGTGGTGGCTTCTATCCCGGAATCCGACATTGAGATCGGCGGCGAAGCGGGAAAGACCGCACTGGAGACCATCGAGCATACCTTTGGACGGATGGAATCCATCTGGAAGCCTGTTGCCGCCAACGAGGGCTTTGAAGTTGTGCGCCGCCGTCTGTTCCTTGACTGCAAGGACCCAGAGGCCCGTGACCGGGTCTGCACCCAGTTCAGCCAGCTGTACCAGACCAACCCCAGCGATTTTCCGCCGGAGGTCAAAGAGGTGGAATACCGCGACCGGATGATCTCCTGCTACCCCATCCACCCGGAGATCTTCGACCGCCTATACGATGACTGGTCCACACTGGAGCGGTTCCAGCGCACCCGCGGCGTGCTGCGGCTGATGGCTGCGGTCATCCATGAGCTGTGGATGGGCAGCGATGCCAGTGCCATGATCATGCCGGGTTCTCTTTCGCTGGATGTTCCCAACGTCCGGGATGAACTGATCCGCTATCTGCCGGAGGGCTGGAACTCCATCGTCAACACCGAGATCGACGGCAAGAATTCTGTCCCCTACCAGAAGGACCAGAGCAACCAGCGGTATGGGCGCATTATGGCATCCCGCCGGGTGGCACGCACCATCATGCTGGGCAGCGCTCCCACCGTGCGCTCGCAGGCAGTGCGGGGCATCGAAGCCTCCCGCATCCGGCTGGGTGTGGTCCAGCCCGGCGAAAACATCGCCGATTTCAACGATGCCCTGAACACTCTGCGGGGCTCGCTGGCATACCTTTACACCAACACCAACGGAGATCGTTACTGGTTCGACACCCGCCCTACCCTGCGCAAAACTGCGCAGGACCGTGCAACGCAGGTGGCCGAAGCCGATGTGATCGAGGAGATCGAATCCCGGCTGAAAAAGCTGCGCCGGGAGGAACCGTTTGCAGGTCTGCACGTCTGCCCCGCTTCCTCGCTGGATGTACCGGACGAGCAGGCGGCCCGGCTGGTCATTCTGCGCACCGAGGACACCCACCGTGCCAACGCAGGAGCGAGTGCCGCCATCACTGCTGCTGAAAACATCCTGAACAACCACGGCTCAAAGCCACGCACCTACCGCAATATGCTGGCTTTCGTGGCACCGGATCAGGAGGCAATGCTCTCTCTTCGGCAGGCCGTCCGGGACTTCCGTGCATGGCGCTCCATTCAGGATGACAAGGAAACGTTGAATCTCGATGCCGCCCAGAACAAAGAGGTGGACGCAAACCTTCACCGCTGCAATGATACCGTAGAGGCCCGCATCAAGGAGACCTACTGCTGGCTGCTGACCCCGGAGATCGATTGTTTTGTGGATATGAAAACCATCCAGTGGGACGCCAGCCGCATTTCCGGCGGCACCGACAGCATCGTAGCAAAGGCTTCCCGCAAAATGCAACAAAGTGAGACTCTCATCACCAAATGGGCACCTGCTCTGTTGCTGATGGAGCTGAACAACGTGCTGTGGAAGGACACCGACTGTATCCAGATTAAGAAGCTGTGGGAGTATCTGTGCACCTACTGCTATCTGCCCCGCCTTGCCAAGTACAGTGTGCTGGAAGATGCCATCCGTACCGGCCTGAACTCGCAGGAATATTTTGCCCTTGCTGCCGGTTACACGGGCGACCGCTATGTTGAACTGCGGTATAACCAGTTTGTGGACTGCATCAACACCTCCGATCTTTTGGTCAAGCTGGACCCTGCCCGCAAGCAGCTTTTGGCTGAAAAAAGTGCTCCCGCAGTAGTTGTGCAGCCTACGCAAACTGCTCAGGGCGGCGAACAGCCCACCCTTTTCAACCTTCCCCCGGATGCTCCCATTGACCCTACTGTAATCTTGCATCAGCCGCCGACAGCGCAGCCTGCCGCTGTTCCCGCTCCGCCCAAAAACACCCGGTTCTACATGACTGCCGAGTTGGACACCACCCGCATCAACCGTGATGTGCAGCGGCTGGTGGAGGAAGTCATCACCCACCTGCTCAGCGCAGATGGCTGCAAAGTTTCGGTAACGCTGGATGTTACCGCCGATGCACCGGACGGTCTGTCCACCCCCATTGTGCGCACCGTGATGGAGAACTGTAAAACTCTGAAGGTAAAAGATTTTGGCGTAGATGAATAACGACAGCGGCGCTATTGACAAGGTGCTCCTATCCTGTATAGCGACGCTACTATTCAGCGATGCAATCGCACAGCCTGCATCGGCACGATGCAGTTCAAGGGTTTGGGTGCTCCCCAACAAGCGTTTTGCAACGCAAATGGTGTTTGTATAGACAGACACATTGCTTGCAGATGCAGAC
>ERZ827488.3215-NODE-3215-length-13672-cov-4.107953_pt1 | contig 13672 bp, 10 predicted proteins | sample MGYA00519771_ERZ827488 | MGnify/ENA primary metagenome ERZ827488 (study PRJEB31778, sample SAMEA3449323) | human gut metagenome | biome: human gut; feature: human-associated habitat; material: faeces | place: United Kingdom | collected 2010/2012 ...
TTTACATTCTTATAATCCCATGAACCTGAAAAATAAGCTGCAACACTGCCGTCACGCAGACCTGCGCTTCCGACACCGCCTGCATCGTTTACAAAATTCGGATTGCTGACCATAGATACCATTGCTTTCGTTGCATTTGTACCCTTATCACCTGAAATATCAATTCCTGCTGCATTATCTTTTCCGTCTTTACCAAAATATACACAGTCATTTGCAAGGAAGAATGATGACATATACCAGCCTTCTGTGATATTAAATGCAACCTTGTCCTTTGCAAGCATTGTATCCAGACTCTTCACGTCGCTGTCTGTAAATTTGCTCTTATCGTAATACATAAACCAGGTGTTGGTTGTAAATGGTACACCGTAAACTGCTCCGTCTACCGTAACGGAATCTACAATTGCCTGTGAGTTTGTACTCTTTACGTAATCTGCCGTTTCACCGCCAAGCTTTGCTATTGCCTTCGCATCAATTAATGTCTGTAACTGGTCATTTGCAAAGAAATATACGTCGGCTGAATTACTCGGATCCTGCGGAACGGTCTTTCCGGCATCCTGTTCGGAGCAGACACCGTATTCAAATGTAAGATCCCATTCCGGATGTTCTGTGTTGAATTTTTCACACATCGTCTGAAGCCATTTGCCATTCTCGTCTGCCTGATCTTCTGCGCAGCCCCATACGGTAATCGTTGTACTGATTTTTTCAGCCTCTGTGCTTTTCCCCGTATCGGTACTGCCGCCTGTGCCTCCACAGCCTGTCAATGCTGTTACCCCAAGTGCCGCTGCTAAAAATGCGGCTGTCATTCTTCTTTTTTTCATAAAACCCTCCATTCCCCTGCTGTTTTCCTTTAAAACAGCAGAAACATTTTTGATAGTTTTATTATATTAGGTGTTGGAATTTTTTAAAATATCAGATATTTTAGATTCATGTTGATTTTTATTGACGTTTATAAAAAAAGACAGGCACCCTATTCCATGTGCCTGCCGCTTTCTATTACTCTTTAAAACGGATAAATCCGTAGCTTTCCAGATTTCTCATATACTGCACCAGCCGGTTGTAAAGCGGTTCTGCTTTTTCGCCAAAATGCGCTTTCACCTGTTCTGCAATATCGTATACCGTATTCTTTCCGTCCATTAACGGCCAGATAAAATTCCCCATTTCATCCAGATGAATCTGGGAAATCCGCGGCTTTTTAAAAACCACCTGGGCAATTTTGTTAAATACGCCTTTATTTTCCACGTAAACCGTAACTGCACCATTATCTGACACCGTATAGGAATACTGCTCATGATGCACCGGTATAAAATCCAGATAATTTCTTAAATCTTTTTTACTTGTTTTCTTTGCCATTCTTACTCCAAAGTGAGAACTTCAGGATGCACAGAATCATAACAACCATTAATACAATTCCGCCAACAATTCCTGTTGTAAAGCTGCCTGATAAATCAATCTTACCGGCTACGTTGATAACTGCGAGGATTGCAAGAAGGATACCTACAAGACCCTCACCGGCAATCATACCGGAGCAGAATAAGATTCCACTGTTTGCATCTTTATTTTCTTCCTTATCAGCCTTCTTCTTGTCAACGAACCAGCGGATAACACCACCAATCATAATTGTTGCGCTTAATTCCAGTGGCAGATATAAACCGATTGCTACAGGAAGTACGGAAATTCCAAGAATTTCAACAACGATTGCAATAAATACACCGATCAGGATCATAGCCCATGGAAGTTCCTCATTCATGATACCTTCAACGAGCATCTTCATCATTGTAGCCTGAGCTGCCGGAATCTTTTCTGTTCCGTATCCCCAAGCCTCATTCAGAAGGTAAAGAACGAATCCGATTGCTGCTGAAGAAGCAACAACACCGATGATCTCACCAACCTGCTGTTTGGAAGGTGTAGCACCTACGATGAATCCTGTCTTTAAGTCCTGAGAAGCATCTCCTGCGATTGCTGCAACGATACAGATGATACCACCGATAGAGATGGCTCCAACCATACCTGTAAGTCCTGTAGTACCTGTTACTTTCAGGATTACTGTAGCAAAGAGAAGAGTAGCGATTGTCATACCTGATACCGGGTTGTTAGAAGATCCGATCAGTCCAACCATACGAGAAGATACAGTTGCAAAGAAGAATCCGAATACAACGATGATCAGGGCACCAACCAGGTTAACCGGGAAGATCGGAAGGATCCAGATCAGAACAGCGATTACAAGGATAACTCCGATCAGTAATGGGAATGGAAGATCCTGCTCTGTACGAAGCTGATTGCTGGATCCGGCATTCTTTTTCATACTTCCAATGGCCTGCTTAAATGTTCTTACGATCAGAGGAAGGCTCTTAATCAGACTGATGATACCACCAGTTGCAACAGCTCCGGCTCCGATGTATTTGATGTAATTAGCCCAAAGAGCAGAAGGACCATCCACAAGTAATTCATTTACAGTAACTGAAGCAGGGAAGATTGTAGCATCTCCACCGAACAGTGCGATCATTGGCATCAGTACGAACCAGCTGAGTGTACCACCGGCGAACATGTAGCTGGAGATCTTCGGTCCACAGATATATCCTACACCACCAAGTGCCGGAAGAACCTGCATACCAATCTGTGCTCCGCTGTAGTTCTTGAATGCGTGTCCAATCTCACTTGGGAAGAGCTGCATTCCGTCTGCAAAGAATTTGTAAACGGCTGCGATACCAAGTCCTGCGAATACTGTACCAGCTTTAGATCCACCTTCTTCTCCGGCCAGAAGAACTTCTGCACAAGCAGTTCCCTCTGGGAAAGGAAGTGTTCCGTGCTCTTCAACGATAAGAGCCTGACGAAGCGGTACCATGAAGCATACTCCGAGTATTCCACCAAACAGGGCAATCATAGCGATGGAAAGGATGCTTGGGAAAGCAATTTTTCCTTCTTCAGCCCAAAGGAATAATGCAGGAAGTGTGAAGATAGCTCCTGCTGCAACAGACTCTCCGGCAGAACCGATTGTCTGTACCATGTTGTTCTCGAGAATAGAATCCTTACGGAGAATCACACGAATGATTCCCATAGAAATTACGGCTGCCGGGATGGAAGCGGAAACTGTCATACCAACGAGAAGTCCGAGGTATGCGTTAGCAGCTCCAAATACGATTGCCAGAAGGATACCGATCAAGAGTGCTGTCACCGTAAACTCAGGAACGACTTTGTCCGCTGGAATATACGGCTTGAATTCTTTCTTGTTGTTGTCCATTTTTTCAATGTCCTTTCTTTTGTTTTTCTATGCTATCCTGCTGTCCCCATAACAGATAGCGGCGCCTTTTGTTAATATAAAAAATTTTTTATTAACACAGCTTTATGATTATAGCATATTAAAGTGCTAAAAGGAAGAATAAAACGCAAAAATGTTATGGAAATATGTTGTAAATGTAAAATTTTTATAAAAATGGTAGATTTTGGAACAAAAAAGAGAGGGGGATGAGAAAAGATTTCAAAATTCTTGATAAAAATAGGAGCTTTTAGAAAAATGATAAGGAATTGAGAAATACAATAGAATGTAGAAATGTTTGATGTCAAAAAAGAGAATTTGTGGTAAAATATAATGGATTATGTAGAAACAGAAAAGAACGGAGGTCAACAGTTGGAAGCTTATACAGGGTTTGCGGCGGTCTACGACATTTTCATGGATAATGTACCTTACGAAGAGTGGGGCGAATACATTCACAGTCTTTTAAAAGACCGTGGAATAGAAGACGGGATTCTTTTGGATCTGGGCTGTGGCACAGGAACAATGACAGAGAAGCTTGCGGATTATGGATATGACATGATCGGTGTGGATAATTCAGAAGATATGCTGGAGCTTGCGATGGAGAAGCGTATGGAGTCAGGAAAGGATATTCTTTATCTGCTCCAGGACATGCGTGAGTTCGAATTATATGGAACAGTAAGGGCAATTGTCAGTGTCTGTGATTCGGTCAACTATATTACAGAACCGGAGGAACTGGAAGAAGTATTCCGTCTGGTGAACAACTACCTGGATCCCAAGGGAGTCTTTTTGTTTGATTTTAATACCGTATATAAGTATAAAGAAGTCATGGGAGATACGGTGATCGCAGAAGACAGAGGTGAATGTAGTTTTATCTGGGATAATTTCTATTATGAAGAAGAACGGATCAATGAGTATGATCTGACTCTATTCATTCAGGAAGATGCAAGTGAAGATTTGTATCGGAGATATCAGGAGACACATTACCAGAGAGGCTATACCTTAGAAGAGATGAAAGAACTGGTAGAACGTTCGGGTCTTGTTTTTGAGGCAGCATATGACGCAGTTACACACGAGGAACCGACAGAGAAGAGTGAGAGAATCTATATCGTTGCCAGAGAATCCGGGAAATGAATTGGATACAATTTTTGAATAGATAAGAAAGACGAGGAGAATAAGACATGAATGATTATATTGTAAGAGCAACAGCAGGAAATGCACAGATCCGTGCATTTGCGGCAGTGACAACAAACCTGGTTGAGGAGGCAAGAGAGCATCACGGAACAAGTCCGGTTGCGACAGCAGCGCTGGGAAGACTCCTTACAGGTGGAGTGATGATGGGAAGCATGATGAAGAATGATACAGACATGCTGACGATCCAGATTCAGTGTTCCGGTCAGATTGAAGGTCTGACTGTGACAGCGGACAGTAAGGGAAATGTAAAAGGATATGCATTTAATCCGGATGTGATGCTTCCGGCGAAGAATGGAAAGCTTGATGTCGGTGGAGCACTTGGACAGGGCGTCATGACGATCATCAAAGATATGGGACTCAAGGAGCCATATTCCGGACAGACGATCCTGCAGACAGGAGAGATCGCAGAGGATCTTACTTATTATTTTGCAACATCTGAACAGGTACCATCTTCTGTCGGACTTGGAGTTCTGATGAACAAAGATAATACAGTGAAATGCGCCGGTGGATTTATCGTACAGGTTATGCCTTTTATCGAGGATGAAGTACTTAATAAGCTGGAGGCAAACATTCAGAAGATCCAGTCTGTAACATCCATGCTGGATAACGGACATACACCGGAGCAGATGCTTGAGCAGGTTCTTGAAGGACTTGATCTGGAAATTACAGATACAATGCCGGCACAGTTCTATTGCAACTGCTCTAAGAAGAGAATCGAGAAAGCAATCATCAGTATCGGAAAGAAAGAGATTCAGGAAATGATCGATGAAGGTAAAGAGATTGAAGTGAAGTGTCATTTCTGTAATACAGCATATAAGTATACAGTAGATGAATTGAAAGAATTGTTAAAACAGGCTCGATAAGTATTGCCGGGGCTTTTGCCCTGACATCAAATATAGAAGATGGGGTGAAGATGAGATGAAAAATGGATTTGTGAAGGTTGCGGCGGCGACACCGGATATCCGCGTTGCGGATGTGGAATTCAATACACAGAATATCATCAATGCTATGGAAGAAGCACAGAAAAATGGCGCGAAGATTCTTGTATTTCCGGAGCTTTGTGTAACAGGATACACCTGTAGTGATCTGTTCGACCACAGCGTACTTCTGAAAGTTTCCAGAAAAGCATTGCTTGAGATTGCAGAAAATACAAACGACAAAGATATGCTTGTATTTGTCGGAGCACCGCTTGAAGTGAATGGAAAGCTTTACAATGTAGCTGCGGCAATGAACCAGGGCGAGATCATCGGATTTACGACAAAGACGTTCCTGCCAAACTATGGTGAATTTTATGAGATGCGCCAGTTTACTCCGGGACCACAGACAGTGAGAGAGATTACATTTGAAGGAAAGAAGATTCCATTCGGTCCGCAGATTCTCTTCCAGGCAGAAGGAATGGAAGAACTGGTAGTGGCAGCCGAGATCTGCGAGGATGTCTGGTCACCGGTTCCGCCGAGTATTCAGGCGGCACTCGAAGGTGCAACAGTGATCGTCAACTGTTCCGCAAGTGATGAGACGATCGGAAAAGACACTTACCGTCGTGCACTGATCTCCGGACAGTCTGCAAGATTGATCTCTGGATACATTTATGCAAATGCCGGAGAAGGGGAGTCAACTACGGATCTTGTTTTTGGCGGACACAATATCATTGCTGAAAATGGGACAATCCTGAAAGAAAGTAGTAGATATGTAAATGAAATCATTTACTCAGAGATCGATCTTCAGAGAATTACAGGCGAGAGAAGAAAGAATACAACATTCCAGCCATTGGATGAAGAGACTCTGGTACGTGTTCCATTTACTGTGGAAGAGACAAAGACATTCTTGACAAGAACATTTCCGAAGAAGCCGTTTGTTCCTTCTGATGAACAGACCCGCGCACAACGCTGTGAGGAGATCCTGACGATCCAGGCAATGGGACTGAAGAAACGTCTGGCTCATACGAATGCAAGAACTGCTGTTGTCGGCATTTCCGGAGGTCTGGATTCTACACTTGCACTGCTTGTAACGGCACGCGCATTTGACATGCTTGGAAGAGATAAGAAGGATATCATTGCTGTGACAATGCCTTGTTTTGGAACGACAGACAGAACTTATCAGAATGCCTGTGAGATGTCGAAGAAAGTCGGAGCAACTTTGATCGAGGTTCCAATCGCAGATGCCGTGAATGTTCATTTCCGTGACATCGGACATGATCCGGAAGATCACAGTGTAACTTATGAAAACTGCCAGGCGAGAGAGCGTACACAGGTGCTGATGGATATCGCAAACAAGACTTGGGGAATGGTCATTGGAACGGGTGATCTGTCAGAGCTTGCGCTTGGATGGGCAACTTACAACGGAGATCATATGTCCATGTACGGAGTGAATGCTTCTGTACCGAAGACACTGGTTCGCCATCTTGTAAAATATGCTGCGGATGATACAAAAGACGAAGCTCTTAAGAATGTACTTTACGATGTGCTTGATACACCGGTAAGTCCTGAGCTTCTACCGCCGAAGGACGGAGATATCGCGCAGAAGACAGAAGATCTTGTAGGACCTTACGAACTGCATGATTTCTTCCTGTATTTCATGCTTCGTTTTGGATATGAGCCGAGCAAGATCTTCCGTATTGCATGTATGACATTTGATGGTGAATATGACAAAGAGACCATTTTTAAATGGCTGGAAACATTCTGTAGAAGATTTTTCTCTCAGCAGTTCAAGCGTTCTTGTCTGCCGGATGGACCGAAGGTTGGTACTGTGGCACTTTCTCCTAGAGGGGACTGGAGAATGCCAAGTGATGCCTGCGTGGCAGTATGGATGAAAGATCTTGAGGCTTGCAGAGTATAATCTGTGGTGAAAACTAGAGAAAAGGAGAACAAGATAAGAAAAATCATTGCAGGATGTGGAAAATCAGCATCCTGCATAAACTTGGGGAAAGAAAAGGAGAGGATAAGATGAAACTCATCAGAACAGAGGATGCGGTCGGCAGTGTGCTTTGCCACGACATTACCCAGATTATTCCGGGAGTTGTGAAGGATGCGGTCTTCCGTAAAGGACATGTAGTGACAGAAGAGGACGTTCCGGTACTGCTTTCTGTAGGAAAAGAACACCTCTATGTGTGGGAGAAGCAGGAAGGCATGCTTCATGAGAATGATGCGGCAGAGGTGCTGCGCCAGGTCTGCCAGGGAGAGCATATGAATGCATCTGAGGCGAAAGAAGGAAAGATCGAACTGACTGCACAGTGCGACGGCCTTCTGAAGATCAATCGCGAGAAATTGAATGAAGTAAATGCGCTCGGTCAGATCGTGCTTGCATCCAGACATGGCAATTTCCCGGTGAAAAAGGGAGATAAGATCGTAGGAATGCGTGTCGTTCCGCTAGTGATCGAGGAAGAGAAGATGAATCATGTGAAAGAACTCTGTGGGGAAGAGCCGATTTTCACAATTCTCCCGTTCCATCAGATGAAAGTCGGAATCGTGACAACAGGAAGCGAAGTTTATCATGGAAGGATCACAGATAAATTTACTCCGGTCGTAAAAGCAAAATTAGAAGAGGCAGGCATGGAAGTACTTGGAAATGTACTCTGTGACGATGATTCTCAGATGGTAACAGATGCGATCAATGAATGGATCGCTAAGGGCGCGGAATTTGTAGTCTGTACAGGCGGGATGAGTGTTGATCCGGATGACAGAACACCGTTATCTATCAGAAATGCAACGGATGAGGTGATCACTTACGGTGCGCCGGTACTTCCGGGTGCAATGTTCATGCTGGCTTATAAAGGAGAGATTCCGGTTGCAGGTCTTCCGGGATGCGTAATGTATGCAAGAAGAACAATCTTTGATCTGGTGCTTCCGAGAATTGCAGCAGGCGAGAGATTAAGTGTAGAAGATTTCACGGTGCTTGGAGAAGGCGGACTTTGCCTGAACTGCGAAGTATGTACTTATCCGAATTGTGGATTTGGAAAATAATAAGATGAAGGAGAATTGGGGAATGAATTCATTTTATGTAAATCTGCAGGATGAGCTTGCAGAAGCAAAAGAAGAGCTTTGGGCACAGACGCAGATTGACGGTGCAGAAGCTGGAAAGAAAACTCTGCTGAAAGGTGAACCGAAGAATACAGATAGCGTTTTTACAAATGAAAACGGTGAGCGCATTTTCCAGGAGCGTATCAGCCGTCCGGCGAAGCTGGTAATCTGTGGGGCAGGGCATGTATCTATGCCAATCATTCGCATGGGAAAGATGCTTGGATTCCATGTTACGGTGGTAGAAGACCGTCCGAAATTTGCCGATGATGCGAGAAGAGCAGAGGCTGACCAGGTCTATTGCGAACCATTTGAAGATGGTCTTGCAAAGATCAAAGGAGATACAGATACATGGTTTGTTATTGTTACAAGAGGTCACAGATATGACACAGATTGTCTCAGAACAATCCTTGGAAAGCCAAGAGCTTATGTTGGAATGATGGGAAGTAAGAGAAGAACTGCAATCGTAAAAGACCAGCTGGAGGCAGAAGGCTTCGAGCGCGAAGTGCTTGAAGCAGTCCATACGCCGATTGGGTTGAAGATTGCTGCCGAGACGCCGGAAGAGATCGCGGTATCTATTATGGCAGAAATCATTCAGATTAAAAACAGTCGTGCAAAGAGCGGTGGATATTCCAGTGAACTTCTTGAAGAAATTCTGAAAGAAGATGAGTGTGGAAAAGTGCTTGCGACAATTATTTCCAGAAAAGGTTCTGCACCACGTGGCGTAGGAACAAAGATGCTTGTATGCGGAGATGGAAGGATCATCGATACAATCGGTGGAGGGTGTGTGGAAAGTGAGATTATTCAGAAAGCACTCCTCATGATCCGTACGGAGCAGGAAGGATTCCAGGTATGCAAGGTAGATATGACAGCAGAGGCAGCCGAGGATGAAGGTATGGTCTGTGGCGGCGTTGTTGAAGTCATGCTCGAAAGGGTAAAATAAGCGCTCTGAAAAAAGTTAAAATGATAGTAGTAATTGAAATTGGAGAATAAGAAAGATGGATGATATCAAAATTTTAAAAGGAAATATTATCTATACAAAGACGAAAGATGAATTTGAGATATGCGAACACGGTTATCTTGTGTGTAAAGATGGAAAAGTAGAAGGAATCTATCAGACACTTCCATTCCGACTTGGAGGGGAACCAATTGAGGATCACGGAGATTGTCTGATCATTCCGGGAATGACAGATCTGCATATACATGCACCGCAGTATACATTCCGCGGTACAGGGATGGATCTGGAACTTCTGGAGTGGCTGGAGACGAATACATTTCCGGAGGAAGCAAAATACAAGGATGTATTGTATGCGAATGAGGCGTATGCGAAGTTTGCCAAGAACTTGAAACATAGTTCAACAACAAGAGCATGCGTCTTTGGGACAATTCATAGAAGACCGACACTTGTTCTGATGGATCATCTGGAAAGAAGCGGTCTGGTCACGATGGTCGGAAAAGTGAATATGGACAGAAATTCACCGGATGAACTTCGTGAAGGTACACAAGAGTCTGCGGAAGAAACAGTTGAATGGATGAAGGATGTGCAGCATAAAAAGTATAAGAATACGCTGCCGATCCTGACACCTCGTTTTATTCCAAGCTGTACGGATGAGCTTCTAGATATGCTGAAGATGGTTCAGATGCGTTACCAGATTCCGGTGCAGTCACATTTATCAGAGAATTTATCAGAGATCGAATGGGTAAAAGAACTTTGTCCGTATGCAGAGTTTTATGGAGATGCATATGATCATTTTGGTCTGTTTGGAGCAGATGCACCGACGGTTATGGCGCATTGCGTATACAGTACGGAAGAAGAGATCCAGAGAATGAAAGAGAACGGTGTGTATGTAGCACATTGTCCGGAATCAAATGAGAATCTTTCTTCCGGAATTGCACCGGTAAAACGTTATCTGGAAGAAGGACTTTCTGTAGGACTTGGAAGTGATGTCGCAGGAGGATCGACAGAGAATCTTTTCCGGGCAATGGCACATGCAATTCAGATGTCAAAGATGCGCTGGAGACTTGTCGATCAGAAATATCCGGCATTGAAGTCAGAAGAAGCATTCTATATGGCAACTAAGGGTGGCGGATCCTTCTTCGGAAAAGTCGGAAGTTTTGAAGAAGGATATGAATTCGATGCTGTTGTATTAGATGACAGCAGACTTGAATCCTCCCGTCAGATGAGTGTGAAAGATCGTTTGGAAAGAATGATTTATCTTGCTGATGAGAGAGAAGTGAAAGCAAAATACGTCAGAGGAAATAAAATTATATAAAACACATGAAAAAACCTCAGGTCCGGGTGTTGCAGCACCGTTCTCTGAGGTTTTTTCATTTTCTATTTTAGGAGTTTTAAGTAATTGACTTATTCAATCGATTTTTCAATATTAAAGGTGGATTCTTGTTCCGGTCTCACCAAGAATTCCGTCTTTTGCTTTCTCAAGCAGTGTGATCAGTGACTGTCTTCCAGGTTTGGATTCAGCAAAGTCAAGAGCTGCCTGTACCTTAGGAAGCATAGAACCAGGAGCAAAATGTCCTTCTTCTACATACTGTTTCGCTTCTTCAACTGTCACATCGTCAAGCCATTTCTCATCCGGCTTTCCGTAGTTCAGTGCAACTTTCTCTACAGCAGTCAGAATGATAAGGAAGTCTGCGTCGAGCTCTTTGGCAAGGAGAGCACTGGCAAAGTCTTTATCAATAACTGCACTTGCACCTTTCAGGTGGTTGCCCTGGCGCATAACCGGGATTCCACCGCCGCCACAGGCAATTACAAGGTCACCGGAGTCAACCATTGTACGGATTGTACCGATCTCAACGATCTCCTGCGGCTTTGGAGAAGCTACAACACGACGGTATCCGCGTCCTGCATCTTCTTTCATGATATAATCATATTTTTCAGCCATAACATCAGCTTCTTCCTTAGAAAGGAATTTACCGATTGGCTTGGATGGTGTCTCGAAAGCCGGATCATCAGCATCTACACGAACCTGAGTGATCATTGTAGCAACCGGAATATCATGGATTCCTCTGTTGAACAATTCTTCTCTCAGGGCATTCTGCAGGTCATATCCGATGTAAGCCTGGCTCATTGCAACACATACAGAAAGTGGTGTGTTTGGCTGTTTCTCATCCTCATGTGTTAATGCGATCATAGCGTTGTTGATCATACCAACCTGAGGACCATTGCCGTGTGCTACGACTACTTCGCAGCCTTCCTGAATCAGGTCTACGATCGCGCGTGCTGTAATCTTAACAGCAGCCATCTGCTCAGGAAGAGTATTGCCAAGGGCATTTCCGCCGAGGGCAATGACAATACGTTTTTTCTTTTCCATTTTAGGATCCTCCGTATTTACTGTAAAGGTATTGTACAGGTCTGAAAGATTCAGGCCTGTACAATAAGTTACTAAATTAAGGTAACTGTGAAACTATTTTTGTCTGAGAAATTTAAACTTACTCAAAAATTCTGGACATTCCTCTTTCTTCGAGCTTCTTCAGGATTTCCTGTGGGTTCTCGAATTTAGCAAGGAAGATCATAGCTGCGATGATGTATGGTTTGAAGCTAGCTTCTTTGTAAAGTGGATCTCTGTAACGATCGAATACGGAAGCGTCAACTTCACCTTCTTCACAGCTTACGCCTGAGATGTCAGCTGGCAGACAGTGCATGTAAAGAGCTTTTCCGTCTTTTGTTGTAGCCATGAGCTCTTCTGTACAAGCCCAGTCTTTGTGCTCTGCGTTCTGAGCAAGAAGTTCTTTCTCAAGAGCTTTGATACCTTCTGTATCTCCGTTTCCGTAAAGCTCTGTACGTTTTTCCATAGCTGCAAATGGAGCCCAGCTCTTTGGATATACGATATCAGCATCTTTGAATGCCTCAGCCATGTTGTTTGTCTTCTTGAAGGATCCGCCTGATTTCTTAGCGTTCTCTTCAGCAACTTTCTCAACATCCTCGAATACTTCGTATCCTTCTGGATGAGCAAGAACAACGTCCATTCCGAAACGTGTCATCAGACCGATGATTCCCTGTGGAACAGAAAGTGGTTTTCCGTAAGATGGTGAGTAAGCCCATGTCATAGCAAGTTTTTTGCCTTTCAGGTTCTCAACTCCGCCGAACTCATGGATGATGTGAAGCATATCAGCCATACACTGTGTTGGGTGGTCAATGTCACACTGAAGGTTTACAAGTGTAGGTTTCTGCTCAAGAATTCCGTCCTTGTTTCCTTCTGTTACAGCGTCAACAACTTCGTGCATGTATTTGTTACCTTTTCCGATGTACATATCATCACGGATACCGATAACGTCAGCCATGAAGGAGATCATGTTAGCTGTTTCACGAACTGTTTCGCCGTGAGCAACCTGAGATTTGCCCTCATCCAGATCCTGAACTTCAAGACCACATGCGGAAGCGAAGGAGAAACGTGTACGTGTAGAGTTATCACGGAATAAAGAAATACCAAGACCACTTTCGAATACCTTTGTGGAGATGTTGTTCTCTCTCATGTAACGAAGCGCATCAGCAACTGTGAAAACAGCTTCAAGTTCGTCGTCTGATTTTTCCCATGTCAGGAAGAAGTCACCGTTGTACATTTCTTTGAAGTTAAGTGCGTTTAATTTGTCGATATAAGCCTGTAATTTAGCATCCATTATAATAATCCTCCGTTTGATTAAGTGCCGTGCACCGGTTAAAAATTGTCCAATGCACGGAAGTTTTATTGGTTTATAATACGTTAACTTTTATAGTATAGTCTTTTTTGAAATTATTCGCAATAGGACATTGGCAGAGCAGCGTAAACAGCAGCACATGTAACCAGATCCTGTTTCCATGTCATTTCGTTAGGAGCGTGAGCCTGAGCTTCTGCACCTGGTCCAAAACCGATACATGGGATACCGTTTCTACCCATGATAGAAACACCGTTTGTGGAGAATGTCCACTTATCTGTCAGTGGGCGAGCCTGACGCATTTCAAGTGTGTCAGCAGCACCGATTCTCTTATCACCGTACAGACCATGGTAAGCAACTTCCAGTGCTTTTGTAACCTTGTGATCCTTTGGAATCGCCCATGTTGGGAAGTAGCATTCGATTTCATATACACAGCCTGTGTAGGATGGACGGTCATAGTTGTACATGGAAACAACAACGTCATCACCGTATTTCTTTACGCTAGGCAGGTTGCGGATTTCATCCAGACAGCTTTCCCATGTTTCGCCGAATGTCATACGACGGT
>ERZ827488.3218-NODE-3218-length-13659-cov-2.459424_pt1 | contig 13659 bp, 9 predicted proteins | sample MGYA00519771_ERZ827488 | MGnify/ENA primary metagenome ERZ827488 (study PRJEB31778, sample SAMEA3449323) | human gut metagenome | biome: human gut; feature: human-associated habitat; material: faeces | place: United Kingdom | collected 2010/2012 ...
CGACAAAGTCACACAGCGGAACCTGAAAGCCTACAAGGTCTGGCTGATCGAGAGCTACAGCCCCAAGACGGTCAACCTCCGGCTCCGCGCCATGAACTGCTATCTTGAGAGCATCGGGAAAGCAGAATGGAAGCTGCCCTTTGTGAGAGTGCAGCAGAAAGCATTTTTGGAAAATGTGATCAGCGAGGCTGATTACACCTACTTCAAGAATTGCCTTAAGCGCGATGGCGAAATGTTCTGGTATTTTGTGATCCGCTTCCTTGCGGCAACGGGTGCCAGAGTGAGCGAACTGATTCAGATCAAGGTCGAACACGTTCGCCTCGGACACATTGACCTCTACTCCAAGGGTGGCAAGCTCCGGCGGATTTACATTCCCAAGGCATTGCAGGATGAAGCCATTTCCTGGTTGGCAGAAAAGAAACAGGAAAGCGGCTTCATTTTTTTGAACAAGTACGGGGATCGGATTACGACCAGGGGCATCTCCGGTCAGCTCAAGAAGCTTGCCGTGCGCTATAACATCGACCCGGCTGTGGTCTACCCGCACTCTTTCCGGCACCGTTTCGCAAAGAGCTTTCTGGAGCGCTGCAACGATATTGCTTTTCTTGCCGATCTCATGGGGCATGAAAGCATCGAGACCACGCGCATCTATCTCCGCAAGACGGCCACGGAACAGCGGACGATTGTGGATAACGTGATCGACTGGTAAAACACAAGGCATACGCTCTGAAAATGAACGTATGCCTTGACTGCGTTATAAACCTGAAACCACGGGAAAAACTTTCTCTATTTCTTCTACGATTTTCTCTTGTTCAGCTAGCGGCGGAAGCGGAAAAAGCAGTAAATGAATTGCGTTCGAGGAAAGTCCTTGAATACCAATACCCTTGCCTCCAATCCAGCCTGCGTTTTTATAAAGGTAGAACAAGTAATAGAAGAACTTTGTACAAACTGGAGCATAGGCTCTGAGACGGTGGATGTGATTCTGAATGCAAATGTCATAATCATACGGCCAAATTGCAGCCCTGCCAATATCACCGCCTTCACAGACCAAAAGATCTCCTTTCGTTGCAGTACACCTTTCAATTTCCGCTTCGGTGAAGAACATCTCTTTCAGTTTATCAAGTTCAAATCTGCCCCAGTAAAGGTTGGAAGTTGTAATATATGGTTTCTTCTTACCGGAACGGTTTGCCGCGTTGAGCGCCTTTCCTGTATTATGCTGAAATACTGATCCTAACCGTACCCATTTCCAGCTTTCCGGTATCTCAAATGGCAGTTCATCATCAATACAGCGCTCGATTCCGTCTAACTTCTCATAATGAGAATTATCCCTTCTGAAAATGACAGATTCGTGCTTGTCACGCTTGATTTTGCCAGCCTTAATCAGCTGTTCTTTCTCAGCACGAATACGATCCAGAAGGATGGAAGCGGGTTCATCTGCAGGATCTTGGGGAACAAGTTTGCCCTGAACTGCTTCCTGCAGAATTGACTTTTTGAGTAGATTCGGAAATGCAGAATCCAGCGAAACTCGTTTGTTTTCCTCACAACCATATTTTTCAACAAGCGGTAATATTGCTTTAATTTTAGATACTATACGCACTTGTTCTTGCAACGGTGGCAAAGGAATGAAGCATTCTTTAAGGAGTGTATAGTGACGTGCGTAACCTCTATTCCTAAGTGTTTCTGCAGCGTAAAGCATCCAGTAATAAATATACTCGGAATTACACGACAGTATTTTATGGAACTTTGTTCCATCTGCACCAATGACAAACTCAAAATCAATATACTTAACATTTCGGGTGTGATCGCCAAACATTACCAATGGCAAAACATCTATTTTCTTGGATACATCATTACAATACCCGTCTATAAGATCTTTGCCTTGACTTACAACAGAGATCTTCCCAGTAGGGAGAACTTCTTTTGATCGGATTTGATTGTTTTTATTGCCAATAGGCATTGAAATTGTTTCAATTTTTGCCCACTCCCAACTATCCGGAATATCAAAAGGCACTTCGTCAGCAATGCACACAGGGTCGTTATTGCCTACTTTCTCATAAGGCAAATTATCGGCTGTTTTATCAGGTCTTAGGGTGCCCCTAACGAGGTGTTCGGTAGTGTAGCTGTCCGAACACACCGCTTGTTTCACAACAAAGCGAAAGCAACCGATTTGGACAATCTGTCCTTAATTGGTCTGCTCGCTGAGATTGTGCAAAAGCGGGCAAGCTACCGTTTGGATATCCAAATGGTCTGCTCGCTAAGATTATGCATTCGAATCTCACAAATAAAATTAAGGCACAGCCTACTGAATTTTTCCGTAAGTTGTGCCTGTTTTTAGTTGTATATTACTTGTTCATTAACGATTTCTGTTGCTCGGTTGCGGATGTTGTTCATCTTTTTCACCCATAACATTGGGTTATCCGATTTCAATTTTTCCGTAACATTTTCTTTTTCGGCAAGGTCTTTTACCAACAGAGAAAAAAGATTTTGAGCCTGTTCTTCGATGTCGGCAAGGTTTGAATTGAGTTTACCGCTTGTCAGCAAATTGTAGTAACGCACTTTATGATTTTGCTTCAAATATCGTTTGTGCCTCATTGCCCATACACCGATATTCGTTTCTTTTTCTTCTGCCGGTAACGAAAGATTAGGCAATAAATAGTCGCCGACCTGCGTATAAGTACCACCGCTATTTTTAAAAATTGTTTTCATATTAAAACCTCCTTGATTTTAGTAAGTCCATTATACGAAAAATAAAATCAAATTGCGAATGTGCGGATTATTGTTTGAATATGATGTTCGACTATCGGTAAAACTGTATTTCGCCAAATCCTATATGAACATTCGCACCATAAGGGCTACTTTTCAGTAGCCCTTGTTTTTTTAAATCTAATATTTATGTAGCGAGCAGACTTTGTGTCTGCTTTTTTGCTACGCTGATTTCGCTTTTATTATGCTTTTTCTTTATCAAGCTTTTTTAATTCTCTGAAACTTTTTTTATAATATTTTTTCAAAAGTCTTTGTGTTTGCCGTTCGCATAAGCCTATCATCGTTGAAAGTTTAGTAAGTGTTAAGTCCTTTTCATATAGAAATGCTTGCTCGATTATCGCAAAGCGTTTGTCATTAAGATTATCTTTTCCTATAATATTTTTGAAATCCTTTGGTAGCATTTTCCTGACTATTTGCGTTAAAATTACTGTCAAATATCCTGCAACAGCGTATTCATAATCCGGCTTTTTTTCTTTGTATTCTTTTAATAGTTTTTTTGCAAGCGTATTATCAGTTTTTTCAAAATAACAAAAATAATGCTCTAAAAATATGCTTGATACATAATTCTTTTGCGAGCCGTCTTTCACCTGAATTAAAATAAATACGTCCTCAATGGGATTACTTTTGTCAAAGTCTTGCGAGTGAGCGATATTTGGACCTGTTATGAAAAAGTCGTCCTTTTTAAGTTGAATTTCTTTATCATCTGTTATTAGTGTTCCTTTTCCACCGGTTATAAAGTGAAGTTCATAACATCCCTTTGCGTGAGCGTGAGGAGGGATGCTTTGTCCGAGCTTTCCGCCGCCCAAATCCGTCATTAAAAAAACTACGCCGTTCCATTCAAATTTTATCATAATGCCACCTCTCTTGTATTATAACAAAATGCGACATTCAAGTAAAGATAATGTCGTGTTTTGCTTTTGCCTTTGTGATATAATTTGTATGAGGTGAGTAGTTTATGAATAAATATATAAAAAAAATACTATGTATCGTTTTGACTGTTTCATTTGCTTTTTCTCTTGCTTCCTGCTCGGACGGTAAAGCAGATAAGGGTGTGATTAAATCGCTTTTTACCGATACGTCTAAGGTATCGTTTTCGTATGATTATACACAGCTAAAGGATAAAAAACGCAATAAAACCAAATCTTGGCGAGATGGTATGGTTTCGGGAAACGGACTTCAAGGCTTTATTGAAAGCGGAAGCCCATATAGCGATACTTTTATTTTCCAAAATATGCATTTTATAATGCCGAATGAAAATCAGCGTACCTGTCCGGTTACCTTTGATGAGCTTGAAACGGTTAAGCAAAGCATAGTAAAAGGCGAGGATATAACCGATAATTCAAGCTATGATGATGTTTATCGTTATCATCCGGGTGGTCAGTTGAGAATTAATATTGCTCAAAGCCGTGCTGAAAATTATATCAGATATACTGATTATAACACTTCTCAGGTCGGTGTTACTTATAATGATAAAAATGGCACTTGGTTGCGTACCTCGTTTACCTCAATGGCTGACGGTGTTGTTGTGACTAAGCTTGATAAATCCTCAAACGGTGCAAAACTTAATCTTACCCTCAGTTACGACGACCTTTCAACGCTTGCGAATTTCGGCGACAGCGATGAAAAAAATATGAAATATACTAAGCTTGCCGATAATTCGGGTGATTATCTCGCACTTGTTTCGCATTATCCTAATTATGAAAAGAGCGAACTTAAAAACGGCGGCTATGCAACTGTTACATATATTATTACATCAGGCGGTACTAAGGAAAGATTTACTCTTGATAAAAATATTGATGAGTCGCAGTTTACAGGTGAAAATGCAGGCGTTAAAATTACCGATGCCGACAGCGTATATCTTCTCACTGTAAGTGAGCGCACCTATGATATGGGCGATATAAATGCTTTTGATAAGCAAAAGGATTTTAAGCTTGTTGACGATTGTGTAAGTACCCTTAAAAATGTAGCTCAAAAGTACAATGATAAATCTGGTTTTAATTATGATTTGGCGCTTAAAAATCATCTTGCAATTTATCAGCCGCAGTTTAATAATGTGACCTTGTCGCTTGGTAAGGATAATTTTGATTCTAACGAAAAGCTTTTAAAAGCACAAAAGGGTAAAAAAGAAATAAATTCAGCTCTTGCCGAGCGTACATATTATGCCGGCAGATACGCTTATCTTTGCTGCAGCGGTTATTCAACGAGCCGCCTTTACGGTATGTGGACGGGAGAATTTAACACCGGCTGGGGAAGTAAATACACAATGGACGCTAATGTTAATTTACAAACCTCGTCTATGAATACAAGTAATATGGAAAGTACGCCGATAGGCTATGCATATTTTATTTTGCGACAGCTTCCGGATTGGGAAGAAAATGCTTATGCAACTCACGGATTTACTGATGCTATTCAAGCCCCTGTTAATACTGACGGTGACAAGGCTGTTATTACAGAAACGTGCTATCCTTATCCTTTCAGATATTGGAATGCAGGTACCTCTTGGATGATTAATCCGCTTTATGAAACATTACTTTCTTATGGCAATATTAATATTCCTCTTAGTGATGAATTTAATCTTGATAAGCTTAAGTCTGTTCTTTCAATCAGTGAAAAGGATTTGACGGATGAGCAAATTACCGAAATTAAAAACCGTGGTTATTTACGACTTGAGGAGGATATACTTTACCCCTTGCTTCAAAAAAGTGCAAATTATTGGGCACAGCTTATGACACCTGAATATTACACGGCTAAGGACGGCTCAATCCATTATGAAAATGGTAAGACCTCACTCAATGCTGACGAAACGTATTGCATTTTGCCGAGTTATTCTCCTGAAAATAATCCTTCAAATTATAACAGCCCGTCAGATGCAAACTGTGCAATCGATATTTCGGCTTGCCGTGATAATCTTGAAATGCTTAAAAAAGTAATGCAAGATGTTGACCCAAGTGCCGATATATCAAAATGGCAAGAGCTTGAGGATAAGCTTCCGCCGTATCTTTATGACGAAAGCGGCGCTCTTAAGGAATGGGCAACAACTGCATTTGAAGAAAACAACGAACATCGCCATTTGAGCCATTTGTACGGAGTATGGCCTTTGTTTGAAACTCAGGGAAATGATAAGCTTGCGAAAGCTTGCGAGCAGGCAATAGCAAACAGAACAAGCGAAAATGAGGCTTCTCATGCACTTGTTCATCGCAGTTTGATTGCCGCAAGACTTAAGGACTCCGAGTCGCTAAGCGATGCGCTTGTTAAGCTTATGAATCATAAAATCAGATATGATTCGCTTATGACTAATCACGACTATGACCGGGGAAGCTGTTATTGCACCGATTTTGCAATCGGATATCTCGGTATTATCAATGAAGCGCTTGTTTATTCTCATGATGATGATATTGAGCTTCTTCCGGCACTTCCTACTTCAGGTTTTGAAAACGGAACGCTTAAGGAAATTAAAACACGAAACCGTGCTACTGTAACTGAACTTAAGTGGGCAGACAACGGTAAAAAAATATCAGCAGTTATCACCTCGGATATTGACCAAACACTTAAAGTATCTGCTAAAGGTAAAACTCAAAACGTTACTTTTAAGGCAGGGGAAAGTAAAACAATTATTTTTTAATTTTATTTATTACAGCTCTTAGTTATTCTAAGGGCTGTTTTTATATGTTTGTATCTTTTTGTAAAAATCATCATAAAATATTAAAAAAAGTCTTGACAATTGAATGATTGTTCAACTATAATACAAGTAGAACAGTTGAGCAAATGTTCAATAGTAATAACAAATATTAATTGAGAGGATATATTTATTATGAAAAAGACTTATGGTATTGAAGTGGATTGTGCAAATTGTGCCGCAAAAATGGAGGATGCCGCTAATAAAACAGCAGGCGTTTCAAATGCAACCGTTTCATTTATGACGCAGAAAATGAAGGTTGAATTTGATGAAGGAGCAGATGAAAAGGCGGTTATGAAGCAGGTGCTAAAAAATTGCCGTAAGGTTGAGGATGATTGCGAAATTTTCTTTTAATGAGGTGATATTATGACTAAGAAGCAAAAAAAGGTATTAATAAGAATTATTGTATCTGCTGTTTTGCTTGCCGGAATAATGATTATTACTAAGCTTGTTGAAATTAATAAATGGATTCAACTTGTGCTTTACCTTGTTCCTTATTTAATAATAGGTTACGATATTCTTAAAAAGGCTTTAAAGGGAATATTTAAGGGTCAAATCTTTGATGAAAATTTCCTTATGGCTGTTGCAACCGTTGGTGCTGTTGCACTCGGCGAATTTTCCGAGGGTGCGGCAGTAATGCTTTTCTACCAAATCGGCGAGCTTTTCCAAAGTGTCGCTGTCGGAAAAAGCAGAAAAAATATAACTTCTTTAATGGATATTCGTCCCGACTATGCAAATGTTGAACTTAACGGTAAGCTTGAAAAGATTGACCCGGATGATGTCGAAATAGGAACTGAAATTGTAGTAAATCCGGGTGAAAAAGTGCCTATTGACGGCATAATTATCAGCGGCGATTCTACTCTTAACACAAGCGCTTTGACAGGTGAGAGTGTTCCTCGTTCGGCTGAAGTCGGCGATGAAATCATCAGCGGTTGTATTAACCTTACAGGTGTGTTAAGAATTAAAACTACCAAGGAATTTGGCGATTCAACAGTATCTAAAATACTTGAACTTGTTGAAAATTCAAGTATGAAGAAATCGAAATCCGAAAACTTTATTACCAAGTTTGCAAGATATTATACTCCTGCCGTATGCGGCGGCGCTCTTTTGCTCGCAATTTTGCCGCCTATTATTAGGCTTGTTTCCGGCACCGGTGCTATGTGGGGCGAATGGATTACACGTGCGCTTACATTCCTTGTTATCAGTTGTCCTTGTGCGCTTGTTATTTCTATTCCGTTGAGCTTTTTCGCAGGTATCGGCTGTGCTTCGGCAAACGGCGTTCTTGTAAAAGGCTCTAACTATCTCGAAGCCCTTTCCGATACTCAGTATGTTGTATTTGATAAAACAGGTACACTTACTAAGGGCGTATTTGAGGTAACGGGAATTTATCCTGCAAATAATTTTGATAAGGATACGCTTATTCGCCTTGCCGCTTTTGCTGAAAGTGCATCAAGTCACCCAATCAGCGTAAGCCTTAAAAAGAATTACGGTAAGGAAATTAACATTGACGAGGTTTCCGATATTCAGGAAATCGCCGGTCACGGTGTTTCTGCTCTCGTTGACGGTAAAAGAGTTTTTGCAGGCAATATTAAGCTTATGAAAAAAGAGAATATTTCCGTTGAATGCGAGCATGATGAGGGAACTGTCGTTTATGTTTCTTGCGACGGTGAATATGCGGGTTGCATAGTTATTTCAGACGTGGTTAAGGAAAACTCTAAGAAAGCAATTTCAAGCCTTAAGAAAAGCGGTATAGATAAAACCGTTATGCTAACGGGCGACTCAAAGCAGGCGGCTGAACGTGTTGCCAAATCTCTCGGTCTTGATGAATATCACGCAGAGCTTTTGCCTAGCGATAAGGTCGAGTGGGTTGAAAAATTACTCTCTCAAAAATCAGCTAAAAAGAAGCTTGCATTTGTAGGCGACGGTATTAATGACGCTCCCGTTCTTTCACGTGCCGATATCGGTATCGCAATGGGCGCTCTCGGCTCAGATGCGGCAATCGAGGCTGCCGATATTGTTCTTATGGATGATGACCCGTCAAAGATTGCTTTGGCACGAAAAATCAGCGTTCATACCCTCAAAATTGTTAAAGAAAATATCGTATTTGCTCTTGCAATTAAGGCAATTTGCCTTGTCCTCGGCGCACTCGGTATTGCAAATATGTGGGTTGCTATTTTTGCCGATGTCGGCGTTATGATTCTTGCGGTATTAAACGCAATCCGTGCATTGAAAATTAAATAATCATAGTTTATTACAATCAAAAAGCGTGCCACTTCTCCTTGTGTAAAAGGAGAAATGGCACGCTTTTTGTGACCGTTAAGACTTTTTTAGAATTATTATTTTACTTTAATCTTTAAAGTCTTTGAATATTTGCCGTAAAATTTTTCGCCCTGTGACTGATTCTTATAAGCACGGATACGAACATAGTATGTCTTCTTGCTCTTGAGCTTTGAAATTTTTTTAGACTTAACTTTTTTACCCTTTGCAGTAACGGTTTTGGTAGTCTTTTTAGTGAATTTCTTTGAGGTTGAATACTGAATTTCATAGCCCGTAACATTTTTGATATTGTTTTTCCAGCTTACAGTGATTTGCTTTTTCTTTTTGCTCTTCACCGAGGTGATATTTGCCCTTGGCTTTTTAATACCGGACATTACATAGCTCTCGGTTGAAGATAATGCAGGGTTTGAATTGAGCGAAACTGTAAGCGAATATGAGCCGTTATCCTTGGCATAGAGTATGTTGTTTTTTACCTTTGCAACGCTTGGCTTACTGCTTTTGAATGTTACCTGATTATTTACTAAAGAAACGCCGGAAACGCTTAAGCCATTGTTGAAATACGCCAATGCTGTAAGCGGAACATAGCTCTTGCCGCTGACAATTTCAAGTTGACATCTGAGCGAAACGTTTGAAATGAGAGTATTAACTGTTGCATTTACTGAAGTATCTGCAAAGTTTGTATACGGTACAGTTACCTGATTTTGTGAATAAATAACATACATTGAGGTTATGCCGTTTAATGTAAAAAATCCAACTCCTACACCTTGTGCACTGTTCAATAACGAATGTGCAGCATAGGTTTTAACCTGCGATTTAATACTGTCATAAGTAGGGACATCGTAAAAAGCATAAATCGTCGTGATTATTCCCGTAGGGATGTAAGATGAAACCGTATCGCCGTTAGGAAGATACATATCCTGCGTATCATAATAAACGAATACGTCCTTTGCTCGTTGCTTTGCTTGTTCACAGAGGTTGTTGTCAAGAGAAAGCGGTGCCATATTCGATGCTTTTCTGCATTCGTTTATTGCATTTAATGCTTCATCAATCAATGAGTTGTTTTCTGTTCCGCAAAATGTTATGCTTGCACATTTTGATGAATCTGCGGCAAATGCAGAGGTTGCAAATGAGAGCGAAGTAATACTTATTGCTAATGCAAGTAATAATGATAAAACTTTTTTCATAATCTTCACCTATTTTATTCAGTTTTTAAAAAGGTGAGCTTAATGCCGGCCTTTTCTGAATTTGTATTATATTTTATTGTTCATTTTCAACGTCAATCTGCTTTGAAACTGTATCTGCCTGGAATGCCTTTTCAGGGTCAAAGTCCTTTTCAGGGAAGATGAGGTTGAGTACGATACCTGCAATTGAAGCAACAGCAAGAGCTGTAAGAGTGATATTGTGACCGCCGACAGTAAATGTGATACCGTTTGTAAGGCCGAGTGCTACAACAAGGATAACTGCGGCAATAATAGTATTTCTTGCTTTTGAGAAGTCAACCTTAGCCTCAACAACGTTTCTTACACCGATAGCGGAAATCATACCGTAAAGAACGAATGAAATACCGCCTACTACTGCACCTGGAATTGACTCGATAATAGCGGCAAACTTAGGGCAGAATGAGAATACCATTGCAAAATATGCGGCAATTCTTACTACTCTTGGGTCATAAACCTTTGAAAGAGCAAGTACGCCTGTGTTTTCGCCGTATGTAGTGTTAGCAGGAGCGCCGAAAAGGGAAGCAAGTGTTGTTGCAAGACCGTCACCTAAAAGTGTTCTGTGAAGGCCTGGGTCTTGAATGTAGTTTTTCTTACAAGTAGCTGAAATAGCAGAGATATCGCCGATATGCTCCATCATTGTTGCAATTGAAATAGGAACAAGAGCGATGATTGCAGAAATTGCTTTGCCGCCGTCGTGAACACCGCCGAATACGGTTGAACTCCATTCGATAGGGAATCCAATCCAAGCAGCCTCTTTAACACCTGTGAAGTCAATTGCAAAACTTTCTACTCCACCGATGTTACCTACAACAACTGCTGTAAGATATGCGCCGATTATACCGAGCAAAATAGGAATAATCTTAATCATACCTTTACCGAAAATGTTGAAGATAATAACAAGAACGAGTGCTATAACGGCAAGCCACCAGTTTTTCGTACAATTGTTTACTGCTGACGGTGCAAGTCCCAAGCCGATAGCAATGATAATCGGTCCTGTAACTACAGGTGGGAAAAGTTTCATAATCTTATTAATACCGACTGCTTTAATCAATGCGGCAAGAATGAGATAAATAAGACCGGCACACGCTACGCCGAGGCAAGCATAAGGTAACATTTCTTTATTAGCCGTTCCGTCCTTAGCCATCGGTGCTACTGCTGCATATCCGCCTAAGAATGCAAATGACGAACCAAGGAATGCCGGTACCTTAAATTTTGTAAGACAGTGGAACAAAAGAGTACCTAAACCTGCAAAAAGAAGAGTAGTGGAAATACTCAAACCTGTAAGAAGAGGTACAGTTACGGTTGCGCCGAACATAGCAAACATATGCTGAAAGCCAAGCACAAGCATTTTTGGAGTGCCGAGCTGTCTTGCATCGTAGATGCCGTCCCTGCCGACTTTTGGTTTGTTAGACATTTTTCAAGTCCTCCTAAATTATTAAATTTGTAATGATATAGAAAATAATTCTAAAGTAAATTAAAATTATTTAGTACCAAAAATTCTGTCGCCTGCGTCGCCGAGACCCGGAATGATATAAGCGTCATCGTTGAGCTTTTCATCAAGAGCGGCACAGTAAATATCAACGTCGGGATGAGCTTTTTTGAGAGCCTTAAGACCTTCCGGAGCGGCAATAATGCACATAAATACAATCTTTCTTGGGTTTCTCAATTTAATTTGACCGATAGCGTCGATTGCCGAACCGCCTGTTGCAAGCATCGGGTCAACAACATAAACGTCTCTCTGGTCAATATCCTTCGGTAATTTGCAATAATATTCAACAGGAGTATGAGTTGTTTCATCTCTATATAAGCCAATATGACCAATTCTTGCGGCAGGAACGAGGCTAACACAACCGTCAACCATACCTAAGCCTGCACGAAGAATAGGAACAAATGCAAGTTTTCTTCCTGCAATGTGGTTACACTTTGCAATACCGCAAGGAGTTTTAACGTCAACTTGCTCTGTAGGTAAATCTCTTGTTGCTTCAAAAGTCATAAGCATTGCAATTTCGTTTACAAGTTCACGGAAATCTTTAGTGCTTGTGTTTTCGTTACGAAGAATGCTAAGCTTATGCTGAATAAGCGGGTGGTCAAAAATGACTACTTTTCTTTCCATAAATATATCCTCCAAAATCTTTTTGCTCAAATTTTATCATATTATGTCTAAATAAACAATAAAGGTTACACACTTGTAATTATTTTTTGTTAATAAAATGTTAAATATTGTCATTAACACTCAAAACCTTGCCTTTTCTAAATTAATATATTATAATAGTCTAAATATGGAATATTATATCTAATAGAGATAGGCATGGTATATATGGATAAATTTAAACTTGTAAGTAAATACAAGCCGACAGGCGACCAACCGCAAGCAATTGATGCGTTGGTAAAAGGTGTGCTTGACGGCGATAAAGAGCAAACGCTTATGGGAGTAACAGGCTCAGGTAAAACCTTTACTATGGCTAATATAATTGAAAAGATAAATCGTCCTACGCTTGTCCTTGCTCATAATAAAACTCTTGCAGCTCAGCTTTGCAGTGAGTTTAGAGAATTTTTTCCCGATAATGCAGTTGAATATTTTGTCTCTTATTATGACTATTATCAGCCGGAGGCTTATGTTCCGACAACAGATACGTATATTGAAAAAGATTCCTCAATTAACGATGAAATAGATAAGCTTCGTCATTCGGCAACTTCTGCGCTTTTTGAAAGGCGAGATGTAATTATAGTTGCTTCTGTTTCCTGTATTTATTCAATCGGTGACCCGATAGATTATAAGAGTATGGTTATCTCACTTCGTTCGGGTATGGAGTACGGACGTGATAAACTTATTGAAAAGCTTGTTTCAATTCAATATGAAAGAAATGATATTAATTTTGTAAGAAATAAGTTCAGAGTAAGGGGAGATACGGTTGAAATCTTTCCGGCAGGCTCTAACGGCACAGCTGTCAGAGTTGAATTTTTCGGCGATGAAATTGACAGAATTTGTGAAATTCAGCCGCTTACGGGCAAGGTAGAGGGTATTCTTTCTCACGTTGCGATTTATCCTGCTTCTCACTATGTTGTCGGCGCTGAAAAAATGAATAAAGCTATAGATAAGATATATCAGGAAATGGTTGAACGTGTTGCCGAATTTGAATCAAAGGGTAAGCTTCTTGAAGCGCAGAGAATTAAAGAACGAACAATGAACGATATTGAAATGCTCAGGGAAACAGGTTTTTGCAAGGGTATTGAAAACTATTCGGCTGTTATGAGCGGTCGAAAGCCGGGGCAGGCGCCGTTTACCTTGATAGATTATATGCCTGATGATTTTCTTCTTTTTTGCGATGAAAGCCACGTTATGCTTCCGCAGGTTAGGGGTATGTATGCAGGGGATCGAGCAAGAAAGGAAAGCCTCATCGAATATGGCTTTAGATTGCCGAGTGCGCTCGATAACAGACCGCTTACTTTTGATGAGTTTTATAAAAAAATAAATCAGGTAATATTCACTTCTGCCACCCCCGGTCAATTTGAAAGAGAACACAGTGCGCAAATTGTTGAGCAGGTTATCAGACCGACAGGCCTTCTTGACCCGATTATTACCGTTAAGCCTACAGAGGATCAAATGGACGACCTGTTGTCTGAAATAAATAACCGAGCCGCATTGGGTGAAAGGGTACTTGTAACAACACTTACTAAAGCGATGGCTGAGGATTTGACACATTATCTTGAGGGCTTCGACGTTAA
>ERZ827488.3228-NODE-3228-length-13613-cov-14.776442_pt1 | contig 13613 bp, 10 predicted proteins | sample MGYA00519771_ERZ827488 | MGnify/ENA primary metagenome ERZ827488 (study PRJEB31778, sample SAMEA3449323) | human gut metagenome | biome: human gut; feature: human-associated habitat; material: faeces | place: United Kingdom | collected 2010/2012 ...
ACCATATGCATACGGGCTTGTCAAAACCCTTTAGGCATATAAACATGCCCCTTTACCACCTGAAAAACCCTGTTGATCTTGAACTGATGGCTGACAAAATCATCCAGTCCTGTACAGGTGATCAGAGTCTGTATATCGTGGATGCTTTCCAGCAGATATGTCTGCCTGCTGCTATCCAGCTCCGAAAGAACATCATCCAGCAGAAGCACCGGTGTATCCCGGATCTTTTTCTTCACCAGATAGATCTCCGAAAGCTTCAGGGAAAGGGCCGCAGTCCTCTGCTGCCCCTGGGAACCATACCTCCGGATGTCGATCCCGTTGACCTTTACGCAGAAATCATCTCTGTGCGGTCCCACGGAGGTCAGCTTCATCCGAAGATCCCGCTCCCGGTTCCTGGAAAGCTTATCCTCAAACTCCGTCGCCGTCACACTTGGCTCGTACAGGATCTCCAGCTCCTCGATCCCGCCGGTAAGGCCTTTATGAAGCCCCCTTGCGATCTCGTTAAGCTCCTCCACAAAGGCTTCCCGCTTCCCGATGATCTTCTTTCCGTAATCGACCATCTGCATATCCCAGACATCCAGGGTACCTTTCAACCCGGGGTTCATATAACAGTCTTTGAGAAGACGGTTTCTCTGGTTCACGATGTGATTGTAGCCGGCCAGCTCCGTGATATAAACACCATCCAGCTGACAAAGCTCCGAATCCAGAAAACGTCTTCTCTCTCCCGGTCCATTCTTGATAATATTAAGATCCTCCGGAGAAAAAAACACCAGATTCACCACCCCCAGCAGCTCCCTTGCCTTGCGGATCGGCAGCCCGTTGATGGCAACTCCCTTTGCTTTGTTTTTCCGGAGGTGCATGTCTATTTTGTATGAAAGATCGCCCTTCTTCACCATCATTCGGATATGGGATTCCTCATTCTCAAAGCGGATCATCTCCCGGTCCTTGCTTCCCTTGTGGGATTTGCTGGTACCTGCCAGATAAACCGCCTCCAGGATATTGGTCTTTCCCTGGGCATTGTCGCCGTAGAGAATATTGGTGCCCTGATCAAAATTCATCTCCAGCGACTCATAATTCCTGAAATTATTCAGTCTGATGGATTCAATGTACATTCCTTCACCCGATCACATAAATATCTTTTCCATCATAGGAAATGGTATCTCCCGGATGGATCTTGCGGCCACGGCGGTTCTCCACCTCACCGTTCACCAGTACCAGACCATCATTGATGGCATATTTCGCCTCAACGCCGTCCTCCACAACACCGGCCAGCTTCAGCGCCTGGCCAAGCTTGATAAATTCGTCTTTAATTCTGATCTCCAATTTTTTCTCCTCTTATCTCCGGGGTATTTTCTCCGTCAGATCGATCTTTTCTGATCTTCTGGCGGTATTTAAAATCCCCCAAAATACAAATTTCACCGGAAGGCGGTAATTTAAATACCCCCTTCCAGCAGTTTACGCATAAAACAATTTTCAGAACACAATCGCATTCCCATATACAATCGGTCAAAAACGGTCACGCATTTTTGGTGTATCCGTTTATATCAATCCTGATATCTGCCGTCAGGCTGTACGTACCCTACGGACGCTTACATATCCTGACTGCCGAGCTCAATTCTGTTCACAGCTTCAAGCATGTGCGTCTCACACGTACACTCACATTCCCGAAGCTGCTGCGTACATCTCTTGTCCCTTATTCCTTATATTTCCCAGGTTTTATCTGGCCTGATTCTGGTTGATGTTTACAGGAAGGATCAGGTAAGTATAGTTCTCCTCATCGTCACGGATAAAGCATGGTGCCTTCGGATTTACAAGATAGATCGTCACGGTTTCATCATCAATAACACGAAGCGCATCGATCAGGAATTTCGGGTTGAAGCCGATCATGATATCCTTACCCTCTTTTTCAATATCGATCTCTTCATTCATGGAACCCATTGCAGAATCAATGCGCAGCTCCATATCATCGTCTGTGATGTTGATGATGATCGGTTTTTTATCAACCTCACGTACCAGAAGTGTGGCACGGTCGATACAATCCAGGAACTCTTTTTTGTTGATCTTCAGTTTTGTCTCATAATCACTGGAAAGCATCTGGTCAATTCTGAAATATTCTCCCTCGATCAGTCTGGAAACTACCATAGTCTGATCAAATTCAAATAAAATATGGTTTTTTGTAAAGTAAATGCTGACCTGATCATCCACTTCTCCGGAAAGGATCTTGCTGACCTCGCTTAAAGTTTTGCCCGGAACTACCACCTTACGGTCAGAATAATCTTTCTTAAGGGACATTTTGCGGATAGAGATACGATGTCCGTCCAGAGAAACTACCTTCAGACAGTTATTTTTGATCTCAAAAAGTTCACCGGTCATAAGCTTATTGTTTTCATTTACAGCAATCGAAAAAATAGTCTGGCGGATCATTTCTTTCAGTGTGTACTGAGAGATCGTCAGCGGTTCATCCTTCTCGATCATCGGTAAATAAGCAAAATCTTCTCCTGATTTTCCAGGGATATTGAATTTTGCTTTTTCACAGGTAATGGTTGCTGCATATTTATCATCGGTCTTAATGGTAACATCATTATCCGGAAGTCGTCTGATGATTTCATAGAAGATTTTTGCATCAAGAGCAACTTTACCTTTTTCTTCAATAGTACCCTCAACGATGGTTTCAATTCCCAGCTCCATATCGTTGGTGGTAAATTTGATCTGGTTTGTGGTTGCATCCATGAGAATACATTCCAGGATTGGCATTGTGGTTTTTGATGGAACTGCTTTGAGTGCGATACTTACACTTTTTAACAGACTTGATTTGGAGCAGATGATTTTCATAGTGTGTATAACTCCCTTTCTGAACAATTTGTGGTTTTTATAAATATATTTATAGAAAAAATCCGCAGTAACCGCCGTAGGGGGCCAGATTTTGTGAAAAACTCCCGCAGGCCTGATGTTTTCAGGGGTTTTCCGTTGGGATAACTTTGTGTAAAAGTGGTATTTTCGCATGTGAATAACCCGGGGATAAAATTACCGCCGCGTTTTGGCAAAAAAGTTGTACACATCTCTCCACATACAATCAACACGTTATACACCAGTAATGTGGAAAACTTCCCTAACCTTGTGGATTAATCTTCTTTTTCAATATATCAATGGTATTTTTTAAGTTATCGTCGTTCTGCAATTCGTTTTCGATCTTTTCGATACCGTGCATAACGGTGGTATGGTCACGGTTTCCGAGCGCTTTTCCGATATTTTTCAAAGGTGTGGATATGATTTCACGGCAGAGATACATGGAAACCTGGCGGGGCATGACGATCTTGGAGTTTCGTTTGTTTCCGCTTAAGTCCGCAGGTGTGACTCCGTAATGCTCTGCAACAACGGAGATGATGTATTCCGGTGTGATCACTTTTTTCTCATCCGGAGAAATAATATCCTTCAGTGCCTGCTCTGCCAGCTCCAGAGTTACTTCCTTTTTCTCAAGCTTGGCTCCGGCCATGACCTTGTTGAAGGCACCTTCCAGCTCACGGATATTGGATTTGATATTGGTAGCGATATATTTGATAACATCTTCACTGATGTTGTAGCCGTTCATTTCTTCATTTTTATGAAGGATCGCCATTCGGGTTTCGTAATCAGGCAGCGTGATATCTGCGATCAGACCCCACTCGAACCGGGAACGGAAGCGCTCTTCCAGGATCTCCATATCCTTCGGTGGTTTATCAGAGGATATGATAATCTGCTTTTTGGCACTGTGAAGACTGTTAAATGTATGGAAAAATTCCTCCTGTGTGGATTCTTTTCCTATAATAAACTGAATATCATCGACAAGAAGAACGTCGATATTTCTGTATTTTTCACGGAATTTGCTCATTGCCGTGTTATTTCCGTTTCGGATGGTTTCGATCAGCTCGTTGGTAAATTCCTCACTGGTTACATACAAAACACGGCTGTTTTCGTCGTGTTCCAGAATGAAATGAGCGATGGAATGCATAAGATGCGTCTTACCAAGACCGGCTCCGCCATAGATAAACAGTGGATTGTAGGTATCTCCCGGTGATTCGGCAACTGCAAGAGCTGCGGCCTGGGCGAATTTGTTATTACTTCCTACAACGAAGGTGTCGAAGGTGTATTTTGGATTTAAATGCGCCTCTTCGTAACGTGTATCCTGAACCTGTTTATCATAAGAAGTGTTTTTTTCTGTTTTTTTGGGGAGATCTTTTTCCAGAACGAAGCGAACCTCGCATTCTTCCATGCCTGTCAGCACACAGATAGTAACCTGGAGGGGTATTTTGTAGCGTTTACTGATGTAATTGACTCCGATCGCTGCCTGTTCAGAGGGAACAACCACTGTTATCAGCTTTCCGTCAACCTCATAAACTTTCAGCGGCTTGAGCCAGGTATTAAAAGGGACATCAGTCACCTCATATTCAGATTTGACAGTTTGCAGGATCTCCTCCCATTTTTCAATAACAGCGTCCATTTTTTCCTCCCATGAGTATTATAATAACCCCAGTCTGCGACTGGAGATAGATATCCTTTTATATATTACAATGAAAATGGGGTTTTCGCAATGGAAAATCCTTGAGATTTTGGGGAAAAGAATGTGGATAATGTGGGGAAATTACTGTGGATTAGGGTGGATTATTGTGGATAAGAGTCCTGGAGGTTTCCATAAGTCGAGAATTGGTGGAAAATGTGGAAGAATTATGTGTATAAAAAAATCCACCTTAAAAATACCGCAAATAAAGGGTTTTTTTGAAAACGATGTGAACAAACCCTCCGAAAAAGTGGATAGATTTCCGGTCAATCCACAAGTTATCCACAAGTTATCCACAAAATGTGGATAATGTTACGTAAACCATAAGCGCTTTCCACATAAGAGAAAAAAATAAATACCGTAAGGTGGGGGTATTTTATAGAACCCTTGATTTTATCGGGTTTTTTGCAATTTTTACTTGACGAAAAGGAGGTTTATTTATATAATTGAAATGATGTTCTGAATGATAAGTTATTTCATAACAATTAAAAATAGATAAAGGAGGTGCTTTACCTATGAAGATGACATTTCAGCCAAAAAAGAGATCCAGAGCTAAAGTTCACGGCTTCAGAGCTCGCATGAGCACAAAGGGCGGACGTAAAGTATTAGCTGCAAGAAGATTAAAAGGAAGAAAACAGTTATCAGCATAAGCTGCAAGACCGCATTTATGTGGTCTTTTCTTCTATCCGGAGAAATATCCGCGCAGGCGGAATCTAATTAAGGAGGATTCGTTTGATCAGATCAGAGTCCTTAAAGAAAAATCAAGATTTTAAAGTTGTATATCAGAACGGAACATCGTACGCAAATCGGCTTCTGGTGATGTACGTGCTGAAGAATCAGCACATGAAGAATCGTCTGGGAATATCAGTAAGCAAAAAAGTAGGGAACAGTGTGGTTCGCCACAGACTCACCAGATTGATCAGAGAAAGCTATCGTCTCAACGAAACAGATTTTGACAGTAACCTTGATATTGTAGTAGTAGCGAGAGCCGCAGCCAAGGGCAAGAGCTTTCACGAGATCGAGAGTGCTTTTCTGCATCTTGCAAGAAAGCATCATATAACAGGGAATGAACATGATAAAGAAATTTCTGATTAAGATGATAAGGCTCTATCAAAAATATATATCGCCGATGAAGAGAACGAAATGTCCTTATATTCCCACATGTTCTCAATATGGTTTGGAAGCAATCGAAAAATATGGCGCATTTAAGGGCAGTCTTCTTGCGGTATGGAGGATATTGCGATGCAATCCTTTTTCCCACGGAGGCTATGACCCTGTGCCATGAATTATTTTGTGACTGTTCAGCCTTTTCCCGGGCAGAGCAGTTATCGGAATTTGTAACTGTTCAGTACCTCCGCAGTTAGTGGACGAATGAATAGTTACCGGACTTTTACAATTGAATAAGAAGTCTAGGAGGAAATGAATTTGGAACTGTTTTTAGCAACAAAAACCGGAACTCCTATTATCGGACAGATCGCGTCTGTGATGGGATGGATCATGGATGGCATATATAAGATGCTTGACGGCCTGTTCGGAATCCAGAACATTGGTCTTTGTATCATTATCTTCAGTATTCTTATCTTTGCCTTTATGACACCGCTGCAGATCAAGCAGCAGAAATTCTCCAAGTTAAGTGCAATCATGCAGCCTGAGATCCAGAAGATCCAGAAGAAATATCAGGGTAAAAAGGATCAGGCTTCCATGATGAAAATGAACGAAGAAACCCAGGCTGTTTATCAGAAATATGGTGTTTCTCCAACCGGTAGCTGTGTACAGTTAGCCATTCAGATGCCTATTCTGTTTGCTCTGTATCAGGTTATCTACCGGATTCCTGCTTACGTTGGAAGTGTAAAGAACATTTTTACTGGTGTAGTTGACAACCTGCTAGCTGTAAACGGATACACAGATATCCTGCAGCAGTTTATCACAGACCATTCCATGACACGAGTGCGTCTCGTTATGGACAGTGCCGGAAATGCTACAAGTAACTCGATTGTTGATTTTCTGTATGCACTTTCTCCTTCCCAGTGGAAAGAGCTGGCACAGATGAATCAGTTTTCAGGATTTTCTGATGCGATCACAAAAGCATCCGGCAATATTTCCAAGATGCAGGGCTTCTGTGGACTGAATATCGCAGACCAGCCGCTGTACTATATCATGGAATTCTTCAAAAATCATGGTTCTCTGTTACTTGCGATCGTAGCACTTCTGATCCCGGTTCTTGCATGGGCAACTCAGATGCTGAACCTGAAGCTTATGCCACAGGCTGCAACACAGCCGGCAGACGGAAATGATCAGGCCAGCGCAATGGCAAACTCCATGAAAACCATGAACATGGTCATGCCTCTGATGTCTGCATTCTTCTGTTTCACATTCCCGGTTGGTCTTGGTATCTACTGGATCGCCAGTGCTGTCGTTCGAAGTGCCCAGCAGTTTGCAATCAATCGTCATCTTGATAAGATGAACATTGATGATTTGGTTAATGAGAATATGAAGAAGATCGAAGCGAAGCGTGCGAAGGAAGGACTTCCGCCGCAGAAGATCACCAATCAGGCTCATCAGTCCGCCAAGAATATCAATAAACCTGTGATCAATAAGGGCAACAGCGGAAACAATGGTGCTTCAGACAGAGCACAGAAGGTTGATACTGCTTATGAGAAGGCAAGAAGTGCAAAACCGGGCAGCATCACAGCTAAAGCAAATCTCGTAAGAGACTTTGATGAGAGAAATAAGAAGAAATAATCAGGAACGGAGGGGTTCGTAATGGAGGATTACATTCAGTTTTCAGCAAAAACAAAGAATGAAGCTATCACAAAAGCGTGTCTTGAGCTTGGAACTTCCAGTGACCAGCTTGATATTCAGGTTATCAGTGAAGGCAGCTCCGGATTCTTCGGAATCGGCAGCAAACCTGCCGTGATCAAAGTTCGCAGAATCGAGCCAGTTTCTGATATGCAGGAAATCGATGAACTGGTAGAGTCCGTGAAACTGGACGCTATCAAAGAAGAGAAGAAATTAGAAAAGCCTTTTACTCCGGATGTAAAGAAAGAATCTGCACCGAAAGCAGCTCCTGCAGAGGAGAAGAAGCCGGTGAAGAAAGAAGCTGTACAGGTGGAGAAGGCATCCGAAGAAGCACCTGCAAAGGCAGCAGCGCCAAAGGAAAGACCTGCAAGGGATTTCCAGGGCAAAGCAAAGCCTGCACGTGAGAAACAGCCAAGAGCTCCAAAGGAGCGTCAGCCGAAGGAAACACGTGAGAGAGCACCGAAGCAGGGCAGACCGATAGAGATCCTCAGCGATCCGGAGAAGATCAGAGAGGTTGAGGAGAGAGCAGTCGTATTTCTTCGTGACGTATTCGGTTCCATGGATCTTGGAGAAGTGGAGATCACATCGAAATACAACACTGCAGACGGTTCTCTGGATGTGGATTTTGAAGGTGAGGATATGGGTATCCTCATCGGAAAAAGAGGCCAGACACTGGATTCTCTTCAGTATCTGACAAGCCTTGTGGTAAACAAAGGCGAGTCTACCTACATTCGTGTAAAACTCGATACCGAGGACTACAGACGCCGTCGTAAGGAAACGCTGGAGAACCTTGCAAGAGGAATCGCCTTCAAGGTAAAGAAAACCAGAAAACCGGTAGTTCTGGAACCGATGAATCCGTACGAAAGAAGGATCATCCATGCATCTCTGCAGGGCAACCGCTATGTAGAGACAGTCAGTGAGGGAGAAGAACCTTACAGACATGTAGTAGTAAAACTGAAACGCAATAATTGATGATCCACCGGTAAAGCTATAAGCCGTATCCCGGAGCGTAAGCTCCGTGGGTACGGCTTTTTTGTATGGAACTGAAAATTAAAAATTATCATTGCAATCTCCGCAACAATTCTTTATAATCATTGAAGAGCAAATAACAAAAGATATTTCTGCAGCGGACATCCGGAATGCAGAGATTAGAGCGTATTTGAAAAATCATTCCCGCAATCTGCACGCCCCACTTTGCGGTATATTTTGCCCGAATTCAGTTGCCGTAGCCCGCTACGGCGCCTTCATCCGGACAAAATCTCCCACAAATTGTGACGCACATCTTGCAGAAAGCCTTTTTCAAACACGCTCTAGCATTATAAATATGGAAACTGACAGAAGATGTTATTCTAGGTGAAAGCGTGAATAACACGTGTTTTTTACGTGTAAAAAGCTTTTCCGGAGTAACATTTTTGCGTTTAACCGGATGCTTTTATCCGAATGCTTTTATCCGTTTGACAAAGGAGAGTGAAAAATGGAAGAGACAACGATTGCTGCGATTTCCACAGCCATGAGCGCATCGGGAATAGGGATCGTCAGGATCAGTGGCCCGGAGGCTTTTGAGATCGCATCCGGAGTATACCGTTCCAAGGGTGGAAAAAAATCTCTGAAAAACGTCCCAAGCCACACCATCCATTATGGATATATTTATGATAACGAAGAAATGGTAGATGAAGTGCTGGTTATGGCCATGCGCGGACCACGGACATACACAGGAGAAGATACCATAGAAATCGACTGCCACGGCGGCGTTTTAGCCATGAAAAAGGTACTGGAAACTGTATTGAAAAACGGAGCCATTATTGCCGAGCCGGGAGAATTTACCAAGCGTGCATTCCTCAATGGAAGGATCGATCTTTCACAGGCGGAGGCCGTTATGGACGTGATACAGTCCAAAAATGAGTACTCATTAAAGAATTCTGTAGGACAATTAAAAGGTTCGGTCCGAAAAACTGTACAGCAGATCAGAGAAAAATTACTGTACCATATAGCGTACATTGAATCGGCATTAGACGATCCGGAGCACTATGATCTGACAGGATATTCGGAAGAATTAGAGCAGATCGTAGCAGAAGAAAAAGAAAAGATACAGAACCTGTTAAAAACAGCCGGAGACGGAAAGATCATACAGGAAGGTATCCGGACCGTGATCCTGGGTAAGCCGAACGCAGGGAAATCTTCTCTGCTGAACCTGCTTCTGGGAGAGGACAGAGCCATCGTGACCGATATCGCAGGAACCACCAGAGACGTACTGGAAGAGTATATCAACCTGCATGGGATCACATTAAAGATCGCTGACACAGCCGGAATCCGCCAGACAGAAGACATCGTAGAGAAAATCGGCGTATCCAAAGCCAAGGAAATGGCAGCAGACGCAGACCTGATCCTCTATGTCGTAGATTCCTCCGTACCGTTAGATGAAAATGACGAAGAAATCATAAAAATTTTGCAAGAGAAAAAGACAATTGTCCTCTACAGCAAGACAGACCTTGAATCTGCTATAGATATAGAGGATTTAAAGAGCAGAATAAACCAGCCGGTGATCCCAATCTCCGCAAAAGAAGAAACCGGGATCACAGACCTGGAAGAAAAAATCCGGGAAATGTTCTTCAGTGGGGAGATTGACTTCAATGATGAAGTCTACATCACCAATGAACGCCACAGACAGGAGCTTTTAAAAGCACAGGAAAGTCTTTCTCTGGTAGAAAATAGCATAGAAAGCGGAATGCCGGAGGATTTTTATTCCATAGACCTGACAGATGCATACGAAAGTCTGGGACGGATTCTGGGAGAATCACTTGGGGAAGACCTTGTTAATGAGATATTTTCTAAATTTTGTATGGGGAAATAATAACCGCATGGGCTGCGGAGGCCCCGGCCGAATGGCCGCATGGATTGCGGAACTCCGGTCGTATAACCGCATAGATTGCGGCTCCCTGCTGTATGCCACATGGACTGCGGAAGCCCGCAGAGGGTAGATCACATTGGAATGTGAGAAAACCGCAAAGGGGCACAAGGCCGCGCCCCTCTGCACACCCCTGGGCCTTTTTTTATATAGTGCAGCGATTGTGGAAAGCTGAAAGATACTAACTTGTGCCTGTATGCTTCTGTATCGGCAATTCGACACTGAGCCGAAATATGGCAGACGGAAGCAGGAATAACCCCGCAGACGTGCACCACACGTCGAGAACCTCGTTACAGTTCCATCACAACCTCGGCACAACGTTCCGCATCCAATACCGAAGCATACAGACAAAAGTCAACACCGTACCCCGCACCACAACCCAAGAACTCCTAAAAAAAAGCCCGAGGGGTGTGCAGAGGGGCCGTGGCTTTACGGCCCCTTTGCGGTTTTCCACAGCTTCCCAAAGCAAAAAAACCAGGCCCTCTGCCAAGAAACCAAAACTAAAACCCAAAACCAACCACACAATAAACAAAGAAAAAGAAAATCACAAAGAAAAATAAAGAAAAATAAAGAAAAAAAATAAGAGAAAAAATAAAGGAGAAAAAGCATGAAAAATCTGGAACAGTTTTTCGACATCATAGTAGTAGGCGCCGGTCACGCAGGCTGCGAAGCATCACTGGCATGCGCCCGCTTAGGGCTCAACACAGTCATGTTCACAGTCAGCGTAGACAGCATCGCCCTTATGCCCTGCAACCCCAATGTAGGCGGCAGCTCCAAAGGCCACCTCGTCCGCGAGCTGGATGCTCTCGGCGGAGAAATGGGTAAAAACATAGACAAAACTTTTATCCAGTCCAAAATGCTCAATCAGTCCAAAGGCCCTGCAGTCCATTCCCTTCGTGCACAGGCCGATAAACAGGCCTACAGCACAGAAATGAGAAAGACACTGGAAAATACAGAGAACTTAACCATCCGCCAGGGTGAAGTGACCGAGCTTCTGGTAGAAGACGGGCACATCACCGGTGTAAAAACCTTCTCAGGAGCTACCTACCACGCAAAAGCTGTAGTCCTCTGTACAGGAACCTACCTCAAGGCCCGCTGCATTTACGGCGACGTCAGCAACTATACAGGACCGAACGGCCTTCAGGCAGCCAATTACCTTACGGATTCCCTGAAAAAGCTGGGGATCGAAATGTTCCGCTTCAAAACAGGAACTCCGGCCAGAATCGCCGGAAACACCATTGATTATTCTAAGATGGAAGAGCAGTTCGGAGATGAAAGAGTCGTACCGTTCTCTTTTTCCACAGACCCGGAATCGGTACAGATCGAGCAGAAATCCTGCTGGCTGACCTATACAAACGAAAAAACACACGAGATCATCCGTGCAAATCTGGACAGATCCCCCCTTTATTCCGGAATGATCGAAGGAACCGGACCACGTTACTGTCCGTCCATTGAGGATAAAGTAGTTCGTTTTGCAGACAAAAAACGCCATCAGGTATTTATCGAACCGGAAGGTCTTTACACAAATGAAATGTACATCGGCGGAATGTCCAGCTCCCTGCCGGAGGATGTTCAGTACGAGATGTACCATTCCGTACCGGGTCTGGAGAACGCCAGGATTGTAAAAAATGCTTACGCTATTGAGTATGACTGCATTAATCCGCGCCAGCTCTATCCCACACTGGAATTCAAAAAGATCAAGGGCCTTTTCAGCGGCGGACAGTTTAACGGAAGCTCCGGATATGAGGAAGCAGCCGCTCAGGGCCTCATAGCGGGAATTAATGCAGCTATGGAGGTAAAAGGCCGGGAACAGCTGATTTTGGACCGCTCAGAGGCATATATTGGCGTTCTCATCGATGATCTGGTAACAAAGGAGAACCATGAGCCGTACCGAATGATGACAAGCCGTGCTGAGTACCGTCTGCTCCTCCGCCAGGACAACGCAGATCTTCGTCTTCGCAAAAAAGGCTGGGAGGTCGGCCTGATCGATGATGAGACATACCATAAATTACAGGAAAAAGAGCGCCGGATCCAGGAAGAGATCGAGAGAGTGGAACATGCAACCGTAGGTGGTTCTGCAGAGGTACAGAGCCTTCTGGAATCTCTGAACAGTACCCTTCTGAAATCCGGAACCACCATTGCAGAGCTGATCCGTCGGCCGGAGCTTAACTATAAGGTGCTTGCACCCATCGATAAAGAAAGACCGGAGCTTCCGGAAGATGTATGTGAGCAGGTAGAGATCAACATCAAATATGATGGCTATATCCGCCGCCAGATGAAGCAGGTAGAGCAGTTTAAGAAACTGGAGCAGAAAAAGCTTCCGGAAGACATTGATTACGAAGATGTAGGAAGCCTCCGCATTGAGGCACGCCAGAAGCTGGAAGCCTACAGACCGGTGTCCATCGGTCAGGCGTCCCGTATCTCCGGTGTATCCCCGGCTGACATTTCCGTGCTTCTTGTATATCTGGAAAGCAGATCCGGACATAAACACGGATAATACAACGAATAACAATAAAACACAGAAAATAAGAGAGGAAGCTGCATGTACAATTTAGAAATCCTGGAAAAAGGCTGCGAGGAGCTTGGGATCACACTCAGTGACACGCAGAAAAACCAGTTTATCCGGTTCTACGAATATCTTGTAGAAAAAAACAAAGTCATGAACCTCACCGGTATCACAGAATTTGACGAGGTTCTCGTGAAACATTTCCTGGACAGCCTCTGCTGCGTCAAGGCTGTAGATATGGGTAAGATAAAAACCGTTATGGACATCGGAACCGGCGCCGGATTCCCGGGTGTTCCCCTGAAGATTGCCTTCCCGGAGGTGGAAGCCTGCCTTCTGGACTCCCTCAATAAAAGAGTAAAATTCCTGGAAGAAACCTTTGCGCTCCTGGGCCTGGAGGGGATTTCCGCCATTCACGGAAGAGCCGAAGAATATGCAAAAAACAAAGCCTACAGAGAAAAATATGATCTCTGCGTATCCAGAGCAGTATCCGGACTTGCAACCCTGTCTGAATACTGTCTCCCGTATGTAAAAGTCGGAGGGCTTTTTGTCTCCTATAAATCCGGTTCTGTAAAGGAAGAAGCAGAAGCAGCAGAGAAAGCAGTAAAGATCCTTGGTGGAAAGATCAGAGATATTCAGTACTTTGACCTTCCAGGCTCCGAGATCGGCCGCTCCCTGGTCATTATCGAGAAGGTAAAGAACACCCCAGGCAAATATCCGAGAAAAGCCGGAACACCGCTCAGAGAGCCACTGGCATAAGATACCTCCTGTCGAACAAAGGCAAAATCTGTCCGACAGGAGATTTTTTTGTCCGGGAGTTTCACAAAATTATCACAAATTTATCCTACTTTTATCACAAATTACTTTTACAC
>ERZ827488.3230-NODE-3230-length-13608-cov-15.946137_pt1 | contig 13608 bp, 7 predicted proteins | sample MGYA00519771_ERZ827488 | MGnify/ENA primary metagenome ERZ827488 (study PRJEB31778, sample SAMEA3449323) | human gut metagenome | biome: human gut; feature: human-associated habitat; material: faeces | place: United Kingdom | collected 2010/2012 ...
GCGCATCGGTTTCGTCGTTGCTGTCCTCTACGCCCTCGGTGCTGTCCGTCATCAAAAAGATCTTGACCGTCATCAGCAGCAGGCGGATATCCAGCAGAAACGAATAGTTTTCAATGTACATCAGATCCAGCAGCAGCTTGTCCTGCGGGGTGGTGTTGTATTTCCCCATGACCTGCGCATAGCCGGTCAACCCTGCTTTCACCTTTAGCCGGTAGGAAAATTTTGGCAGCGTGGCGTCGTATTCCTCGGCGATCTCCGGCCGCTCCGGGCGGGGGCCGACCAGCGACATATCGCCCTTAAAGATGTTGAACAGCTGCGGCAGCTCGTCAAACCGGATGGCGCGGATCACCTTGCCTACGGGGGTAATGCGGTTGTCGTTTTTGCTGGCCAGCCGGGCCACGCCGTCCTTTTCCGCATCCACAACCATGCTGCGGAATTTATACAGCGTGAATACCTTGCCGCCGATGGTCAGCCTATCCTGTTTGAAAAGGACAGGCCCGCGGTCATACAAATAGATGCAAAGGGCAATGATAAGCATGAACGGGCTCATAACCAAGATACCCAGCGTGGAAACGAACAGGTCCAATGCACGTTTGGCAAACCGCTGCTCGGGCTGCAGCCCTTGGTTGCGGCATAAAAGCAGCGGCGTATCAAACAGGTGCACTTTGGAGGCGTTGGCGATGATGATATGCTCGATGGTGGGCACCAGGTAAAACCGCTTGTCCACCCGAAAACAATAATCGATGAGCAGCTCTTGCATTTGCGCGCCCACATCGCAGATGACGATGGCGTCGTACGCATCGATCTTTTCGCGGATGATATGGATGTCCTCGTTGACGTCCACACACTCGCAGATCTCGTATTTATCCGGCCGCTTATTCATCTTATCGATCAGATGTGCGGAGGCTTCCTGGTTGGAAACCAGCAGCATGCGCCGCGGCGGGTAGATGGATCGGTACAACGAGCTGGAAAAAATCGCCCAGATCACGGCCACGGCATATTCTACCAGCGTCATCAGCAAAAATGGGCCGGCCGGCAGCGGCTTACGCGCGATCAGCGTCATAATCAAATAGGTAAACACATTGCCGAGCGCCAGAGAGAGAAAGTTGGAATAGATGATCTCTGAACACCGAAGGCGGCCGATGCGGTACCCGCCGAGCACGCTGGTAATGGCGTACAGCACAATGGCATAAATGAAAAAAAACAGCCAGTTGCCATACCGATAATAAAACGGCGCACCGATCTGCAGAAGATAAAAATTATACCAGGTGAACGCAAAAATGCCGACCATAGCCAGCAGATTCACTGCGCTGATGGCGGATAAAATCGCCTTTTTATAATCTAAAAAACGGGTTTTCATCCGGCCGCTCCTAACTTATACATTCGTTTTACAAAGTATCCTTATTATACCCTCTTTTTCGGTATCTAGCAACAAAGGGCCCTTTTACAGAGAAAAAAGACGAACTTATGACGGCAGGCGGGCTGTAATTTGCCCCATTCTTATGCGAGAATGGTTTGACAAACCATTGGCAAAACAGCTAATCTAGTAATGGAAACAAAAACAACCCTTGGGCAACAAAACGTGTGCAGGTTTGGTGGCGTCTATGTGCCCAGGAGAGGATAAAAAGATGGCATTTGTGGAATTAAAGAATGTTCAGAAAGTGTATAAGACAGGCGAAGTGGAAACCAGGGCCCTTGTAGGGGTGGATTTTGAAGTGGAAAAGGGCGAGCTATGTGTGGTTGTCGGCCCTTCCGGCGCCGGGAAAAGCACGGTGCTCAACCTTTTGGGCGGCATGGATTCGCCCACATCCGGCGATATTGTGGTGGATGGAAAGCACATCGAGCATCTAAACGATAAGCAGCTGACCCTCTACCGCAGAAACGACATCGGGTTTATCTTTCAATTCTATAACCTGGTACAAAACCTGACGGCCCTGGAAAACGTAGAGCTGGCAACAGAGATCTGCAAGGACCATTTCGATCCGGCCAAGACCTTGGAGCAGGTGGGCCTGCAAGACAGGATGAATCATTTTCCTGCCCAGATGTCCGGTGGGGAGCAGCAGCGCGTTGCCATTGCGCGGGCGCTGGCCAAAAACCCCAAGCTGCTGCTCTGCGACGAGCCCACCGGTGCGCTGGACTACCGCACCGGCAAACAGGTGCTGGGCCTTTTGCAGGATACCTGCCGCAAGACCGGACGCACCGTCATTGTTATTACCCACAACACGGCACTGACCGGTATGGCCGACCGCATCATTCAGGTGCGCAGCGGCCGCATCGTGTCCAATCAGGTCAACGAGCACCCGGTGCCGGTGGAACAGATCGAGTGGTGAGAACTGTGCAGAAAAGTTACCGCAAAAATATCCTGCGCGAGATGAAAAGCAGCATCAGCCGGGTGGTGTCCCTGTTTGGCATCGTGGCGCTGGGGGTGATGATGCTCACCGGCCTGATGTGCATTGCCCCCGATATGCGCACCGCTGCCCAGAAGTACTATGTGCAGCAGAATGTGTTCGACCTGCGGGTGCTGTCCACCCTTGGCCTCAGTCAGAGCGATATCAGCGCGATTGCCGCTGTGGACGGGGTGGACGCCGTGCAGGCGGTGAAGTATCAGGACGTAGAAGGCCACTGGACAGGGGACGACCAGACCACGGTGGCGCGGCTGTATCAGCTGCCTGCCGACCCGCAGGCCGATACGCCGGAGAACATGAACCGTCCGGTGCTGCTGTCCGGCCGGATGCCGGAAGCTGCCGGGGAGTGCGTGGTGCATGTGATGGGCCACGGCAGCCCGGTGGAGCTGGGCACCCAGTTGACCCTGCCGGAAGAGACCGAGGGGGTCAGCGGGCAGGTGTTCACGGTGGTGGGCACGGTGCAGGACCCGCTGCATTTTTCCTCCGATTCCGAGAGCAGCACCGTGGGCGATGGCCAGCTGGACTGCATCCTGTTTGTGCCGGAGGGCACTTTGACCGCAGATTATTATACGGTGTGCTATATCAAGGCAGAAAACGCCGGATTGTATGATAATTATTCCGATGAATATCAGGCCGCAGTGGATGCCGTAGCGGAAAAGCTCAAGGCCATCCAGAGCGTGCAGTGCACCGCCCGGCGGGAAGAGCTGATGGACACCGCCAACGACAAGCTGACCGAAGCACGCGCAGAGTACGACAGCCAGAAGGCCGAAGCCGAACGTCAGTTTGCCGAGGCGGAGGCAAAGCTTGCGGACGCACAGGCACAGCTGGATGCCGCCAAGGCGCAGCTGGAGGCCGGTGAAAAGGAGCTTGCCGCCCAGAAGGCTGCCCTGCCGGACACCATGCAAAGCGGTGCCGACAAGCTGGTGAGCAGCGAAGCGCAGGTGCTGGAATTTGAGGAACAGTTACAGCAAATCGAGCTGCTGGTCAACCTGAAAAAGGTGGCCGACCCTCTGCTGACCTACGCGGAAGCTGCCCTGCGCAACGCCGAAAAGGCGCTGGACGAAGCCGAGCCGGAGGACGAGGACTACATTGAACTGCGGGATGCGCTGGCCAAGGCGCAGGCCGCTTACGACAACATCTATAACCAGCTGCAGGGCTATCAGCAGCAGCTGGACGCGGGCAAGCGGCAGATGTACAAGCAGGGGCTGATCTCCTCGCCGAACCTCTCCAACGACCAGCTGGTGACCGAGGCCAAGGCTGCGCTGCGCAAGATGAAATTGCAGCTTTTGCAGGGACAATTGCAGCTGACCACCGGCACAGCCAGCGCCTACACCCAGTTCGATGCCGCACAAAAGCAGCTGGAAGAGGGTTGGGCAGAATACAACGCCGGGCAGACCCAGCTGGAAGAATCCCGCACCGAGTACGAGAGCCAGAAGGCCGAGGCAGAGCAGAAGCTGGCGGACGGCCTTGCCCAGCTGAACGATGCCGAGGAGCAGGTGAGCCAGATCAAAAAGGGCGAGTGGTATGTGCTGGACCGCACCTCCACCATGAGCTGCGTCACCTTTGCCCAGTACGCCGACCGCATGGACGCCATTGCCCGGGTGTTCCCGGTGTTCTTCTTCCTTGTGGCGGCGCTGGTGGCTACCACCACCATGACCCGCATGGTGGACGAGAACCGCCTGCAGATGGGCACCTTAAAGGCGCTGGGCTACTCCAATTTCAGCATCGCGGGCAAGTACCTGTTCTACGCGATGCTGGCCACCATTCTGGGCAGCATCGTCGGCATGGTGGTGGGCTTTGTGGTGTTCCCTATCATTATCTGGAACGCCTATCAGCTGGTGTTCAGCCTGCCCACCTTCACCCTGCACTTCTACCCGAGCATGGCAGCTGCCAGTGTGGGCATCAGCGCCGCCGTCATCGGCTTTGCCACATGGTACGCCTGCCGTTCCAGTCTGGCCGAAAAGACCGCAGCTTTGCTGCTGCCCCGGGCTCCCGTGGCGGGCAAGCGCATCCTGATGGAGCGCATCACCCCGCTGTGGTCCCGGATGTCCTTCTCCCAAAAGACCACCGCCCGCAACCTGTTCCGGTATAAAAAGCGGTTCTTCATGACCGTGCTGGGCGTGGCGGGCTGTACCGCGCTGCTGCTCATCGGCTTTGGCATTCAGGATTCCCTGCTGCCCATCGTCACAAAGCAGTCTACGGAGCTGACCCACAACGATATGTCCATCACCCTCAGCGACCCCAAAGCCCTGACCATGGAGCAGGGGCTGGCAGAGGAGCTGGACAGCAACAGCGCCGTGCAGAACTGGGGCGCGGTGTATACCAAATCCACCACCATCTACAATGCCGAAGGCGAGAGTGCAAGCGTGAGCATCGTGGCTGCGGCAAAGGACAGCGACCTGACCCGCTATGTTACCTTCCGCACCCGCAAGGGGCACAAGGCCATCAGCTTTGACAGCGGCAGCGTCATCCTGACCGAAAAGACCGCCGAGAACTTGGGCCTGCACACCGGCGATACCTTCTGGGTGGAGAACACCGAAGGTGCCCGGGTGGAGCTGACCCTGACCGGCATCACGGAAAACTATATGTTCACCCGGCTGTACCTCTCATGCGTACAGCTGGAAAGCCTGCTGGGCACGGAGGATATCCCGTGGAACACGGTCTATGGCCAGACCACCTGCACCGATGCTGCCGGGTACAACGCCCTGCGCACCGACCTGCTGGACTGCAACTACGTCAGCAGCATCAGCTTTACCGAGGACACCACCGAACTGTTCGATAACCTCATCGTCAGTCTGGGCTATGTGGTGGTGCTGATCATCATCTGTGCGGCGGCGCTGGCGGCTGTGGTGCTGTATAACCTCATCAGCGTCAACCTTGGAGAGCGCAAAAAGGAGCTGGCGACCATCAAGGTGCTGGGCTTCTACGATCAGGAGGTGTACCGCTACATCTTCCGCGAGATCGAGCTGCTGGCGCTTATCGGCTCCGGCGTGGGTCTGGCACTGGGGGTGCCGCTGCACAAGTTCATTGTGTTGACCGTGGAGATGGATCAGCTCATGTTCATCCGCACCATCGCCCCCCGCAGCTACCTGCTGGCGGTGGCGCTGACCATGGTGTTTACCGTGGTGGTCTGCTTTGTCATGCGGCGGCACGTCCGGCGCATCAGCATGGTGGAAAGCATGAAGGCCCCGGAGTAATTACAAAGCAAAACCATAAAAAACACCCCCTGCGGTCTGTACGGGCAGACCGCAGGGGGTGCTTGGCTTTTTATACGCTCAGGGAATCAGAGGAACACATACTTGAGGATGAACAGCACGGTGAGCACATACATCAGCGGGCTGATCTTCTTCTCCTTGGCCTTGCCGGTGATCACATTGATGATGGTCCAGGAGATGATGCCGATGGCAATACCCTCGGAGATGCTGTAAGCGGTGGGCATAGCCAGAATGGTCAGGAAGGCGGGGATGCCCTCGCTGGGATCATTGAAATCGATCTTGATGGCAGAACCCATCATGTAGAAGCCCACAATGATCAGAGCCGGAGCGGTAGCAAAGCTGGGGATGGTGAGGAACAGCGGGCTGAAGATGGTAGCCAGCAGGAACAGCACGCCGGTGGTCATAGCGGTCAGACCGGTGCGGCCGCCCTCGGTAACGCCGGAGGCGCTCTCCACGAAGGTGGTGGTGGTGGAAGTACCCAGCACAGCGCCCACGCAGGTGCCGATGGAGTCCGCCATCAGTGCGCCCTTGATGTTGGGCAGACGGCCGTCCTCGTCCAGCATATCAGCCTTGGAGGCCACGCCGATCAGGGTGCCCAGCGTGTCGAACAGGTCCACGAACAGGAAGGAGAACATGACAGCGAAGAAGTTCAGCAGGCCGACACCGGAGAAATCGGTCTTGAACACCTGACCAAAAGTCTCGCCCAGTGCGGAGAAGTCGAAGCTGACAAAGGCGGTGGGGATGACGGAGTACATACCGGCATCCACATCGGGGACGTAGATACCGGTCAGCTCGCACACGATGCCCAGCAGCCAGGTGATCAGGATGCCGTACAGGATGCCGCCCTTGACCTTCTTGACCAGCAGGATGGCGGTGATGACCACGCCCAGCAGAGCCAGAATAGCGCCCACGCCCACGCTGTGGAAGGTTGCGCCCTTGAAGTGCTGGTAGGTGACCAGCGTGGAATCGCTGTTGACGATCAGCTTGGCGTTCTGCAGGCCGACAAAGGCCACGAACAGGCCGATGCCCACGCTGACGGCGCTCTTCAGGGTCATGGGAATGGCGTTGAAGATGCCCTCGCGCACATTGGTCAGGGACAGTGCAATGAAGATGACGCCCTCAACAAAGACGGCCATCAGAGCCAGCTGCCAGCTGTAACCCATGGTCAGCACGACCGTGTAGGCAAAGTAGGCGTTCAGGCCCATGCCGGGAGCCAGGGCAAAGGGGTAGTTGGCCAGCACAGCCATCAGTGCGGTGGCAATAAAGGATGCCAGCGCGGTGGCGATCAGCACAGCCTTGGAATCCATGCCCGCTGCGGACAGGATGTTGGGGTTGACGGCAAGGATGTAAGCCATGGTCATGAAGGTGGTGATACCGGCCATGATCTCGGTCTTTACATCGGTGTGGTTTTCTTTCAGGTGAAAGAACTTTTCTAACATGAGAAACCTCCTGCTTCCAATAAAACACTCCGCCGGTTGCGGACGGCGGAGAAAGAACAGTTCCCATTCTATCAGCTGAAAACGTTTTTGTCCACACCAGAAACACACAAATTTCGCAATTTGTTCAAATTTTCTTAAATGAGTATGACTTATCTCACAAAAAATCCGGCTTTTTTTGGTAGTTTGGACGGAATGCAGGCACCTTATGCAGAAAAAATGTGTGCGGAAAAAAGTAGTTCCGAAACACCCTACGGGTGTTTCGGAACTACAAATAAAATATTTTTTACAAATTACCGGCGCTTACAGCGTTTCTACCCGGTCGAACAGATCCTTTGCGGCTTCCACGGCGTCCTTACTTCCAAAGGCCACCCGCACGCCGCCGGACAGCACGTCAGACAGGGCAGCGGCCTGCTCTTTCAGCAGGGCGGTGTCCACGCTGCACAGCGCCTTGCGGTCGGCGGCGAGCATCTCGTCCGTGATGCCGCAGAAGTACCGGTGATCCAGTTCCCGGGCAGCGGCGCGTGCCTTGCGGGGTGTGTCTAGCTTGGCAGCAGTGCCCACGATGAATTCGTCCAGATCCCGGGCGGTGTAGTCCCGGGCGGCAAGGGCGGCAGGGGCATTTGCGAAGGTCTCGTAGCTTTCCCGCAGGTGGGGGTCCCGGTAGGTGTACAAAAACTCGATGCCGTCGGCACAGAGCATTCCGGTGCCGTAGGCACCGCCCACCTCCCGGATGGCGTGCCACAGGTATTCGTAGCTCATCACCCGCGCCAGCACCCGGCGGCGGCTGTCCCGGGGCATGGGCCAAGCCAGCACATCGTAGTTCACGCCGCCGTCAATGATAAAGGCTTCGTTCACCGGGGGCGTCAGAGGCTGGGTGTAGGGCTGCGCCGGGGTACGCCGGGCGGCGGCAAAGCGGCTTTCCGGCAGCAGGGTGCGCAGCTTTTCCAGTGCAGCTTCGGTGCCGTGCAGGCTGACGGTCAGGGCGGCAGTTTGCAGCACCCGGCTGCGCACAGCATCCAGTTTTGCGCCCAGTGCCGCCCAGTCGGCCTTTTCCAGCAGATTGCACAGGAAGTGGTAGTAGCTCACGCCGGTGCAGGCTTCGTCCGCAGCGCCCTCTACATAATAATGGGCGCGGGCGCGGGTAGAGGCAAACTCGTTGCCCTGCTGGATGAACAGCTGCTCCATGCGCAGCTTCAGCTGGCTGACCACCCGGGCATAGGCCGCTTCGGCGGCAGCGCCGGTAAGGACGGTATCGTACAGCCACTCGCCGCCGATCTCCACCGCCTTTTCCAAACTGCGCTCTAGCAGGCTCAGGCAGAGGGTGAGTTTCGCGTGGCAGGGAGAACCCTCCTGCCGTCCGGTCCAGAGATCCAGCTGGGCGCGGCTGTCGCCCAGCCATGTGCTGCGCAGGGTGTTCAGCTGCTGGGCGGTGTGGGCGGGGGTGTCCAGCTCGTCCAGCACATCGGTGAGCAGGTTCAGGTATTGCAGCTCCTCCGGGGTGACAGTGCCAAGATCATAGTAGAAATTCAGGTACAGGCTGCCGGCAGAGGGGTGGCGCAGCAGGGTGGCACCGGCCAGCTGCTCGGTGCTGCCCTGCGGGGTGGCATCGCCTGCGCCAAGGTCGGCGGCGGTGAGGGGGTGCTCCAGCACCAGCTTGCCATCGGTGCGCACCGGGGCGGCAGTGTCCTCGGCCTTGGGTGCGGTGGGAATTTGCAGCACCTGCACCGGGGCGGGGGCAAACAGCTCCCGCAGCAGGGCGTCGAACCAGCCCTCTTCCAGCTTGCTGCGCAGGGCGGCAAAGAGCTTGTCGGTGTGCAGCAGCAGGGTGGCATCGCCGGTGTGCAGCCAGCCGGTGGCGGCGTTGATGGCGTCCAGCACGCCGTCCGGCAGACTGCCCGGGCGCTCCAGCGAGGCAAACTCGGCTTCGTTCAAAGCGGCCAGCAGCAGGTCGTGAGGAATGCCGGCCTTTAGCAGCTCGTCCACGGCCTTGCGCACGGCGGGGGCAAATTTGCGGGCAGAATCCACCGTAGCACCGCGCAGCAGCAGCTCCAAGGTGGGCTGCAGGGTGCTGTCGTCAAAGCCGATGTCGATATCTGCGCCCAGCTGCTCGGCCAGCAGCGCGGCCTTGAGGGGGGAGCTGTTGGTGCTCAGCAGCGCACCCAGCAAAATCTCCACGCCCAGCTGCCGCTCACGGTCGGCAAATGCGCCGGTGTACCATGCCAGTGCGCACTGCACCTCATCCGGCTTGGGCTGGTCGGTGTAGTAGGGCAGCTCCACGAATGCGCCGGGCTGCTCGTCCTGCATGGTCAGGCGGGGACGGGCAGCGGCCTTGGGCATCTTGGACAGGTAGTCCTTATCCAGCCGTGCCAGCTTATCGGCCATATCCATCTTGCCGTACAGGGTGATGCAGCAGTTGTCGGCGCTGTAATGGCGGCGGTACACCCGCTGGTATTTCTCATAGGTCAGGGCGGGGATGGACGCCGGGTCGCCGCCAGACACAAAGCCGTAAGCGGTATCCGGGAACATCGCCCGCTGCAGGGCGTTTTGCAGCTGAGCATCCGGGGAGGCCAGTGCACCCTGCATCTCATTGTAGACCACACCGCTGACCGTGCCGTCTGCATCCCGGTGCCAGCCCTCCTGCTCAAACACCGCAGAGTCCACCATAGCCAGCGGGCAGAACACCGCGTTCAGGTAGACGTCCATCAGGTTGCAGAAATCGGTCTCGTTGGGGGTGGCAAAGGGGTAGACCGTTTTGTCCGGGAAGGTCATCGCATTGAGGAAGGAAGCCATGCTGCTTTTGAGCAGCTGCACAAAGGGGGAGCTGACCGGGTATTTTTCACTGCCCGCCAGCACAGAGTGCTCCAGAATGTGGAACACGCCGGTGTCATCGGAGGGGAAGGTGCCGAAGCCGATGCCAAAGGCCTTGTTGACGTCCTCGTTCTCCACCAGCAGCACGGCTGCGCCGCTGACGTCATGGGTGAGCAGGGTCAAAGTACCGTGCTGCTCGGGGCAGTCCTCGGTGCGCAGGACGGTATAACCGGGATAGTGTGCCATTTTTATTCTCCTTTACGGGATGTTTTTCACAGAGGATGCGCCTGCGGCTCAGCCGCCGAACAGGCCAAAAAAGCTGGTGTGCGTTACGCCCAGCACAAGGAAAAGAGCAATCAAAGCAAACAGTACGCCGATGATGATATCCATCTGGTGCACCGTGAGCGGAAATTTATCGTAAAGCTTTTCCTTGGGGTTTACAAAGTCCTTGTCGCCGTTGTCCAGCAGGCGCTTTTTGCCCTGCTCAAAATCGGCCTTCTGCGCCTGCAATTCAGCCTGCTGGCGGGCAAGTTCTGCCTCGCGGGCGGCCAGTGCGGCCTCGCGGCGTTCAAGCTCGGTCTGGGTATCCGGGGTGAGCTGTGCCATGGAAAGTCCCTCCTGTAAGCATAAGATGTTTTCCTTATGATACCACAAAAATGTGGACAAAAAAAGCACCCGCAGTACAAAGACTGCGGGTGCAAAGGGGGATGATGAGGAGATTACTTCTTAGCCAGATACTTGCGGATATCAATGGCGACAGCCACGATAATGACAAGGCCCTGAACGATGTAGGTGTAGGAGGAGTTGACGTTCATGAACTGCAGAGCGACCTTCATCAGCTCAAAGACCAGAACGCCGACCAGAACGCCGGGCACGGTGCCGACGCCGCCGGTGGTGGAAACACCGCCGATGGTGCAGGCTGCGATGGCGTCCAGCTCATAGCCCTGTGCGGTATTGACGGATGCGCCGCCGGACTTTGCAGCCAGCAGGCAGCCGGCCAGACCGAACATGCAGGAGGCCAGGATGTAAATGCGGATCTTGGTGGCGTAGACGTTGACACCGGCAACCTCGGCAGCAGCCTCGTTGCCGCCGATGGCGTACATATACTTGCCGTGACGGGTCTTATTATACAGGAACCAGAAGCAGAAGGCCACGATCAGGGCGAACCAGATCAGCACGGGAATGGCAAGGAAGGTATCCTTTGCCAGTGCGGTGAAGTTGGAGTTCAGAGAGCCGATGGGGGTACCGCCGGTGTACACAAGGCAGATACCGTAGACCACCTGCTGCATACCCAAGGTAGCAATGAAGGGCTGCACCTTCAGGTAGCTGACCACCAGACCGTTGCACAGACCCACGATGGCGCAGATGGCAATGACCAGAATGAACACCACGGGGGTGGACAGGGTGGGCATATTGGGATAGAACTTGCCGGAAGCGCCTTCGGTCTGCGCAAAAATGCAGGCAAGGCAGGCGGCAAAACCAGCCAGACGGCCAGCGGACAGGTCGTTACCGGTGGTGATCAGGCAGCCGGAAATGCCCAGCGCAATGATGTAGCGGATGGACACGTTCTTGAACAGGTTGATCATGTTGGTGCCGGAGAAGAAGTTGGGGTGAATGATGCCAACGATCAGGGTGACGGCCAGCATCATCATGATAATGGCGTTGTTGCTGAGCCACTTGCCCACAGCCTTGCCATTCAATTTTTTGGTAGCTTCCACGATAGACAGCCTCCTTAATTACTGATTTGCCGCAGCTGCGTCAGGTGCGGTCTCGAACTGGGTAGCCAGCGCCATGATGTTCTCCTGGGTGGCATCCTTACCGTTGATAAAGCCGGTGATGCGGCCATCGCACATGACCATGACACGGTTGGACATACCAATGATCTCGCTCATTTCAGAGGAGATCATGATAATGCTCTTGCCCTGCTTGGCCAGATCAGCGATGATGCAGTAAATTTCATACTTTGCACCGACGTCGATGCCGCGGGTAGGCTCGTCCAGAATGAGCACATCGGGGTTGTTGGCAAGCCAGCGGGCGATCAGCACCTTCTGCTGGTTGCCGCCGGAAAGGCTCTTGATCTGGGTCTTGGGGCTGGGTACCTTGATGGCCATCTTTTCCTTGTTGGTAGCCACCAGATCGAGGATCTTTTTGTTGTCCAGCATGATGGGGCCTTTGCGCAGGGCATCCAGGGAAGCGATGGAGATGTTATCGGCAACGCTCAGCACGCCCAGAATGCCGGTAGCACGGCGATCCTCAGTCAGCAGAGCAACGCTCTTGCGGATGGCATCGCGGGGCTGCTTGATGTTGACCTCTTCGCCCTTGATCCACACCTTACCGGAGGTATGGGCACGCAGGCCGAAGATGCCTTCCATCAGCTCGGTGCGCTGCGCGCCCACCAGACCGGCAACGCCCAGAATTTCGCCCTTTTTCAGCTCAAAGCTGCAATGGCGGAAGGAGCGGGGATGGATGGAGGTGAAGTCCTCCACCTTCATCATGACCTCGTCCGAGGGCACGTTCTCCAGCGGGGGGAACAGGTTGGAAAGCTCACGGCCGACCATCTTTGCAATGATCTCTTCCTTGGTCATGCTGGCAACGTCCCACTTGCCGATGTACTGGCCATCGCGCATGATGGTAACTTCGTCTGCGATGACCTTGATCTCGTCCATCTTGTGGCTGATGTAGACCAGAGCAACGCCCTGCTCCTTCAGCTCCCGCATGATGCGGAACAGGCTCTCGACCTCGTTTGCGGTCAGAGAGGAGGTGGGCTCGTCCAGGATCAGCACCTTGCAGTTGGCGGAAACAGCTTTAGCAATTTCCACCATCTGCATCTGGGCGATGCTCAAAGAGCCCAGCTTTGCATGGGGGTCGATGTCCAGCTTCAGCTTCTTCAGCAGTTCATCGGTATCTTTGTACATTTTGGCATGGTCCACAACGGTGATGATGCCGTATTTCTTGGTGGGGTAGCGCCCCAGCCAGATATTCTCAGCCACGGTACGGGCCGGAATGGGCTGCAGCTCCTGATGCACCATGGCGATGCCGCGGTCCAGTGCATCCAGCGGGGTGGGGATGGTTACCTTCTGCCCCTCGTATTCGATCTCGCCCTCGTCCATCTTGTAAATGCCGAACATACATTTCATCAGAGTGGACTTACCGGCGCCGTTTTCGCCCATCAGAGCCATGACTTTGCCGGGACGGAGTTCCAGCTGTGCATGATCCAGGGCTTTGACACCGGGGAAGGTCTTGACCACGCCTTTCATTACCAGACGGTATTCTGACATTCCGCAAAAGCCTCCTTTATGGTTGTTTACAGGCGGGCAGGTTTTTTCTAAAATAAGGCGCGTGCGCGGAGAAGATTTCTCGCACGCACGCGCTTTTTAGCTTTCGTTCAAGCCGTTAAGGCCTGCTGCGCACCTTGCATTGGTTCCGGGAAACTTTAGTCTTCCTTCAGGTACTGAGAAGCGTTGTCCTTGGTGACCTTGACGTAGTCGACCCAGTAGTACTTCTCAACATCCTTGCCCTCGACGAACAGCTTGGTAGCCTCGGCAGCCTTGGTAGCCTGACCAACGTCGTCGTTCAGAACGGTACCGGTCATGTTGCCATCGACAACGTTCTGCACAGCCTCTACCAGAGCATCGACGCCGACCAGGTAGACGTCCTTGCCAACGGTGCGGCCAGCCTGCTGGATGGACTGCAGAGCGCCCAGTGCCATTGCGTCGTTGTTGCAGAAGACGACTTCGATCT
>ERZ827488.3254-NODE-3254-length-13521-cov-10.694267_pt1 | contig 13521 bp, 10 predicted proteins | sample MGYA00519771_ERZ827488 | MGnify/ENA primary metagenome ERZ827488 (study PRJEB31778, sample SAMEA3449323) | human gut metagenome | biome: human gut; feature: human-associated habitat; material: faeces | place: United Kingdom | collected 2010/2012 ...
CGGAAGTGGCGGAACTGCTCGCACGGGTCCGGTGGCTGCGCTTCCTGCGGATGGCCTACGACACCAACGCCCTGCGGGACGACGTGTGCATGTACCTGCGCGCCGCCAACGTGCCAGTGGTACTGTTGGAACGCTCACCGGAGTGCCGCGGCGTAAACCGCGTGCTGATCGACAACGAAAGCGGCATGTACACCGCTGCCCGCTACCTGTTGGATCAGGGGCACAAGGAAATCGTTTACCTGAACCGTGATCTGGACTCCGATGTAGAAAAAGACCGTCTGCATGGCTTTTTGCGCGCCATGCAGGCGGCCCCGGATGTAAAATATTGGGGGAACAACGGCAAAACCTCCAGCCCGCGCACTGCCTTTACGGCGCTTGAGCAGCTCAAGCAGGCTCACCCTGGTATTACCGCTGTGCTGACCTGGGGTGATATTTACGCCGCCGGTGCACTGCAATACCTGTACCAGCAAAACCTGCGTGTACCGCAGGATGTGGAGGTTGTTACCTGCGGCGATACCTTGATGCCCTACTTGGCCCCGGCCATCAGCAGTGTTGAAGTGCCCCTGCGCGAAATGGCCCGCACCGCTGTTGCCATCATCAACGACCAGCTGGCCGATGGACAGAAAGATTTTGTCAAAACCGTGACCCTGGAACCGCTGTTTACACGCAGAGGGGTTTGAAATCAGGTATGGGTGCGCTGTGCTGCCATTACTGCTCTACCATCTTTGTGTATGCGATACTGAATCACCAAAATGTTGCGAAAACATTCCGTTCCTTGTATAATATGGATATCATCGAAGGGAAAGGTGGGCTGGATCGTTGAAGTATATTTTGATGCACCGCGAAACTGCCGTTGCCGTGCTGAGTATCAACGACATCAGCGGCACAGTATACCGCGTTGAGGATGTTGTTCAGCCCGCCCATCTGCCAATAGGTTTGTTTTCTGCTGACCGCAGGGAGTTTGCAAAGAATCTGAACCTTTGGCTGGCCGGGCGTACCATTCCGGCCAGCCATTCAGGCTTTCACCATGCGCTGGAGGCCCTGCAGATCCAGAAAAAACTACAACTATCCGCCAGTACCTTGATGATGAAGTGTTTTGCACTAAGTCTGTCTGATCAATACTGGCTCAATCCTGCAGAGCAGCCCTTGGAATGGCGCAAGGTCAATTTCTACCATAACGATTTTTCGGAGGATGTCGGCAATATCCTGTTTGGGCAGATTCCGGAGCGGGACAGCATTGATCTCGTTTCCCCCTGCAACACCTCCGACGGCTGGTTGAAGAAAAAATGGAAGATACTGAACGGCCAGCGCGTACTGGTAAAAGGCGGCAGCGGCATGGCGCAACAGGAACCGTTCAATGAGGCAGCAGCATCCTTGCTCTGCCGCAAGTTGGGAATCCCACATGTGGAGTATAGCTTGCTGTTTGAGGGTAGCCAGCCTTATTCCGTCTGCACTAATATGACGACCGACCGTCATGATTTTGTCAGTGGTTATTATATTTTTTCTGCTTTTCCCCGCGGGGACGACGTAAGTGCCTATGCGCATTTCCTTAACTGCTGCGAAAAACTGGGTATCCCGGATGTTACGGAACAGCTGCAGCAGATGATGATTCTGGACTATCTGATCTGCAATCAAGATCGGCATTTCGGCAATTTTGGAGCGATTCGTGACGCGGTAACGCTGGAATGGATGGGCTTTGCACCAATTTTTGACAGCGGCACCAGCTTGTGGTTTGACCAATATGCCACCAAAATCAACGCCCTGACCGATGCCCCAGCCAAACCATTCGCTGCCACACAGCAGGAACAGCTTGCGCTTGCAAAAAAGCCTGCAAACGCTGGATCTCACGGCGCTGGATGGATGCAAAGACGATGTGCTTGCTATTTTTGAACAGGCCCATTTTGGCGAACCGAACCGCGCACAGGTTTTGGCCGATGCTCTGGCCGCGCGCTGTAAATTTCTGAAAGAAGATACGCTTGTTTAACAACGACCGCCTTTCCTGTGCTTTAGGTAAAGCATAAGGAAAGGCGGTTGTTGTTTATCTATAATAAAAACAGGACCCGATGCCATTACGCATCAGGCCCTGCTCTATTTCAAATTTCTAATTACTCATTCTTAATTTTTCTCGCCGTGCTTTCACTCGCCGCCAAAGCTCCTACTTCCTATCTCCGATAGTATTCCGCTTCCGCCCGTGCGATCTCCAAAATCCGGCTTTCGGCATAGGCAAAAAATTCCTTGAACGCAAGGCAGGAGTAGTTTTCCAGCTTGCCATCGTTCTCCACCCAGTCGCGCTTGCAGCCGCCGTGGCACAGGCTGTACCAGCGACAGTCGGCGCAGGCATCGGGTTTGCGCTCGCCCTGCTGCAAAAACAGGCGGGCTTTTTCGCTGTTGGCCAGCTCCGGGATGCTCTGCTCTCCAATGCGGCCCATCTTCCATTCGTCCAGGCAGTAAAAGTCACAGGGGTACACCGTGCCGTCGCCCTCCACCACAAAATAAGCGCCGCAGCTGCCAGAGGTGGCACAGGTGCCTGCAGGCATGCCCATCGCCATGTGGATGTAATCGTCAAACAGACGCACACTGGTGTAGTCGCCGTTGACCCAGTCACGGTAGTAAACGTCAAACAGGCCGCACAGGAACTTACCGTATGCTTCCGGCGTCAGTGCCCAGGGCTGCGCACCACGCTCGCCCTCAATGGGATCCAGGCAGGCAATGAACTGCAAATGCCGGACGCCCAGTTTTTTCAGCGAAGCATAGACTTTTTGCGGGCTGCGGGCCACCGCGCGGTTGACCACGCACAGCAGGTTTACTTCTACGTCATGCTTTTGCAAAACATGCAATGCCGCGGTTACACGGTTCCAGGTGCCCTTCCCCTTGGCGTCCAGGCGAGTATTATCATGCAGCTCCTTGGTTCCATCCAGTGAGATGCCCACCAGAACCTGGTTGGCAGCCAGAAACTCAGCCCATTCATCATTCAGCACAAGGCCGTTGGTTTGCAGCGCATAATTGATGTGCACCCTGTCCGGGCGCAGCTCGGCGGCTTTGGCCATAAAAAAGCGGAAAAAGTCCAGTCCGGCCAACGTTGGCTCACCGCCCTGGAACGAAAAACTGACCTGTGCGCCGGGTTCCGCGGCGGCAAAGGCAGAGCGAATCAATGTTTCGGCTTCGGGGCGGGTCATGCCTGCGGCGCTCTGGCCGCAGCGCACGGCGGCTTCGTCAGCATAAAAGCAGTAGCGGCAGCGCATGTTGCACTGGCTGGATGCAGGCTTGATCAAAAAGTTCAGGTTTTGCATTGTGTACCCCCGGTGGATTTTTACAGATAAACTATACCACAAAATACTGTTTTTCCTCAAGGCTGCGGAGCATGCTTGTCGATTTTTCGACACTAATGCTCTTATTTATGGTAGTTTGGCGTTCTTCCAAAACGGTATGATGAACTTATCAAAATCAACGTACCGGAGGAGGAAAAGACGCATGAGTTCAATCTTGTTTTTCTGTGTCAGTTTTTTTGCGTCCATTGCGGGGGCGATCTGCGGCATTGGCGGCGGTGTTATCATCAAGCCGGTGCTGGATATGCTGGGCCTTGCCAGCGTGGCAACCATCAGTTTTCTTTCGGGGTGCACCGTGCTTTCCATGAGCTGCTACACCGTGGGCAAAAATATTGTCGCTGGCGATAACCGGGTAGATTTCCGCACCGGCACCCCGCTGGCCATTGGCGCCGCAGTGGGCGGCGTTGTGGGCAAACAGCTGTTCAGCACCATTGCGGGCATGTTCCCCAACCCCAACACGGTTGGCGTGGTACAGTCGATCTGCCTGGCCATTATCACCATTGGCACTTTTGTGTACACCTTGTTCAAGGCGCGCATCCAGGGCAAGCATATTACCAACCCGGAATTCTGCGTTATCATCGGCCTGGTGCTGGGGCTGATATCCAGCTTTTTGGGCATTGGCGGCGGCCCCATCAATCTGGTTGTGCTGTTCTACTTTTTCAGCATGGAAACCAAGACCGCAGCGCAGAACAGTCTGTACATCATTCTGTTCAGCCAGATCACCAGCCTGCTGACCACCCTTATCACCCACAGCGTGCCGGAGTTCACCCTGCCCGCCCTGGTTTTGATGATTGCCGGCGGCATCGGCGGCGGCATTGCCGGCCGCACGCTGAACAAGCGGATGAGCAGCCGTGCCGTGGACAAGCTGTTCCTGGTATTGATGGGCATTATTATTTTGATCAGCATTTACAATGCAGTGCATTATATGGGCGTTTGAGGTTCGTCGGAAGACAGGAAAGAGGAGTTATCTCAATTAGAAATTAGGAATGAGTAATTAGGAATTTGAGATACAGCAGGGCCCGGTGCGTGGTTGTAATGGGCCCTGTGTTCGTTATTTTCAATATCGGGTTCTTTGCTTTTTATGTCAGGCAGACAGTAAAACAGCTGTCATGGCCGGGGGGTACGGTTCTGCTGCCGCCGTGCAGGGGCGCAATTTTTTGCGTCATAAACAAGGCTCTGCCTGTTGCTGACTTTTATGCTGATGTCTATGACATCACCAACCGTTTCGACGGCCCAATCTGTTAAAAACACAAAAAGCATATGCCGTTCAGCATATGCTTTTGCTGTTCTTATACTATAGCCCTTTTTCACACCTCTTCGTTCGCATAGGCAACCCCATCTGGCAGGGTATAGTGCAGGTGCAAAGCATTCTCTTCATCTCTCTTCCACTCCGAATGGATCAAGCCGCGCGGCGTGATGACATCGCCGCTTGCTTCACGGAACGTACCCACCTGGGGTTCGATGCGCACTTTTTGGAAGCCGAGAGCCGCTGGGCGAACGCCAAGGATCACTGCAGGCAGTTCATAACAGAGCAATGCCTCCCACGCATGGCAGTCCGAACGGGTATCTGTGTCGCTCTCCACGCAGGTCGTCAGGTGATTCTCTACCATCTGGCGCCATGTTTTCCCCAGGTCATCTGTCTTTTCGTACCAGCCGCAGCGTTCCAGCGCGCGGAACAGGTAAAAATGAACGCAACAGAAGCCTGCGGAACTTCCGGGTTCCCCACAACGGCTTCCAGCATCTGCTTTCCCTCCGCCGGTTCAACAATACCAGTCAGGACGGCAAATACCTGGTAGTGTACCGAATATTCTTCAATGCCGGGTCCATCCTGAACCAGTGTTGTGCCCTGATACTGCCCAAAGCAATGGGTACGGATTGCATCCGAAAGTGCTCCTGCCCGCTGCCGGTACTCCGCAGCGGTATCGGTTCTGCCTGCAAATTCAGCCAGCTCAGCAGCTTTTTGCAGGCCATACAGGTAAAGTAGGCTTTCCATTGTAACCGAACCGCTGCCCTTTCCGGTTGCAGCCGGTACACCGGAATCCCACACACCAGCCCAGTCAATAAACGACCAATAGCGGTGACGCATGATCGGGCTGCCACTTTTCCCCACAAGGCCCTGTTCTGAAAGATTCCTGTCAAAAAATCCAAGGATACCGTCAATGGCTGGCAGATGGCGCTTAACAAGCGCTTTATCGCCAAGATACATCATATGGTCGTGGACCATCAGCAAATAATAAATGGAAAAAGCCGGGATCACATTACTCTTGACGGTGGGGGTATCTGCGTTGATTAAGCCATCTGGCCGCTGGGAGCGGCGGAATGCTTCCATTGCCTGCCGTGCCAAACGGTCATCTGCGCTGATGGCATCTGCCATTGCAATGTTAAAAATCAGCTTAGGTGCTGCATCCGGGCAGTTTCCACCCCGCAAAAAATTCTGTGGCATAGACATTTTCCTGCGCGTGGATCGGCGCAGGGCGGCCCGCTTCCCCTACAATGGCAATTTCACGGTTTATGGTGAATTTCCAGCCATTTTTTCCCGGCAAAGGAAGGGTTATCAGCCGTGCAGTCCTCAATGTACAGGCAGGGGGTATTGGTGGGGTACAGGGAATTATTCTGGCTTGCCGCAAAGCGCAGCACCTCAACCGTCACAACGTTTGCCCCGGCACAAGGTAGGGCGCAGCATTGGCAGTATCAACAAACCATTCTTTCTGATCCAGGGGCTTCTGTAGCCCCTCCTGAACAAACTTCTCGTTTATATACAGCTTATAGCGGGAATCCGCGGTGATCTTGATTTCTTTCTTGGCGGGCAATGCATCGTCCACCATCATTTCCTTGCGGAAATATACAATGCGGGCATCGCTGTCATCTTCCGGTATCCAATTTGGCAGCCAGCGGTTCTCCTTTTTGGGTTACAGCGCTGCCGTCAGGCTCTGTTTATAGCAATTTTCAAAATTAAAGCGCATATCCGCAGAAGCGGAACCAGCCGGAACGGTCAGAGACAGTAACAGCGTGGAAAGCATTCTGAATCGCATTTGGAAGGGCATCCAGCGTCCTCGCCTTGAATTTACGAAGGAAAGCCTTCACCTTCGACCAAAGTTTTTCACAAGGTCACTTTCCTTGAATCCAGATATAAGGCCGTTCCAGTCTTTTCTCTTCTGCGCCACATCGGGGACGCTCCTGTTCACTGGCATGGAGAGACTTTTTCTTGCGGCGGTATCCTGCTTTCTGAAGAAAACGCCAGACAGTATCAATACTGACAGGCAAATCCAACGTTTCAATGATTTCCAGACTCCTCCCTCCTAACTCCTACTTTTATCAATATTCGATTTTCACCGTTCTTACCTCAAACGGTTTGAACGGGGCAAGGTTGGTGAGGTCAACGGAGAATTGGGCGTTTTCTGCCATATCGCACTGGTGGGCTGCGGTCACGGCAAAGCCGGGATGCAGGGCAACGGGGGCAGTGTGGGAACCTTCGCATTCATACAGGCGCACGATCATGGCGTTCTGGGCGTCCTCGCAGGGCTTTACGGTTTCTACCACTACATTGCGGCAGCTGGTGGTCAGCAGGGCAGGGGAGGGCGCATCGGCAGCCAGCACGGTGGGCAGACGGTCGAACCGCATACCGCGGCGGGGCACCTTGGCGCTGAAGCCTTCCGCATGGGGCTGGATGGCGTACCGGAACGTGTAGGTGCCTACATCGCCGCGCTCATCGGGCCGGGTACCGCCCTTGGCCAGCGTCAGGGCCATGGTTCCGCCCTGAACGCTGATGCCATACTTGCAGTCATTGAAGATGCTCAGCCCGCGGCCCGGCTCCGAAAGGTCGGTATAGCGGTGGTTGCAGCGCTCGAACATGGCCTGCTCGCGGGTATCGTTGGCAGTGGTGGGGCGCTCAATGTAGCCAAACTGGATCTCGTGTCGGGCTGTTTTGGCGCGCAGATTGGTGGGGAATGCCGCTTTCAGCACACGGTGCTTTTCGTTCCAGTGCAGTACGGTCTGCCATTCTACCAGCGTGCTTTCGGCGCGGAAAATCATGTCCTGCTCAAGGATTGTTGCGGTGCCCAGTTCATACCGGCTGTGCAGGCGGAACTCCTGCGGGCCATCGGCGGTCACGGTCTGCTTGGTAAGGCGGGCGGCGGGCTGCAATTTCATCATGCAGTCGGCGTCAATATCCCAGCCATCCCAGCCAGCGGAAACATCCTCTGCCATCAGCAGGGTATTCATTGGGCCGTCCGCCCACTGCATGCCGTCTGCACGGGTAACAAGGGAGGTAATGCGCCCCAGCTCGTCCAACTGTACTTGAAGCAGCGGGGTGGTCAGCGTTTTGCCGTCATACACAAAGCGGCTGGTTTGGGCGGGCTGTACACCGGGAACAAAATGCAGCACAGCAGCGCCCAGCGCGGGGCGTTCCAGCCCATACACAGCGGTGGCGGCGGTGCCATCGGCAAGAACCACATTTTGCAGCGTCACGCCGGGCTCCTGGGCTATAAAGCCGGAGGCAATCTGCGGCAGGTAGAACACATCGCGGCAGGGTTCATCCAGCGGGTTCAGCACGGTATAACAGTTCTGCGCGGGGGCAAACCAGCTGCGCAGCAGTTCGTTGCCGGTGTGCAGCATCTCGGCCATATCATGCAGGCTGCGGTCATTAGCGGCGGCAATGCAGCTGCCGGGCAAGATATCGTGGAATTGGTTTACCAGCAGGGTGTTCCACAGCGGGCGCAGGGCAGTGCCGTCCGCAGGGGTGTGGGTGGCAACAGCGCTGCGGGTCAGGCAAAGTTCCAATATGCGCAGCAGGTTTTCCGCCATGCGGTTGTTCTTTTTGATCTGCTGCTTGGCCGTCAGGGTGCCGCGGTGCAGCTCCAGATACAGCTCACCGTCATACACGGGCAGGGTGGGGGCGGCAGCTTCGAGCTTTTGCACAAAGGCATCGGCAGAGGTATATTCGACCTTGGGGCAGCCCTCCAGATCCTGCAGGCGTCGGGCGGCTTCGATCATCTCAAACTGCGGTCCGCCGCCGCCATCGCCATAGCCAAAGGCCACCAGCCGCTCCGGGAACGCCTGCTTGCGGGCAATGTGATCCTTGTAGCCAATGCCCTCAATGCGTTCCAGCAGCCCAGCCGGGTCGGGCCAGGTATCGATCACAAAAAAGTGTGCTACCACGCTGGAACCGTCGATGCCTTTCCAGACAAAGGTTTCATAGGGGAAGCGGTTGGTATCGTTCCAGGCGAGCTTGGTGGTCAAAAATCCGGTCACGCCAAAACCCTGCATAATCTGTGGTAGGGCGGCGCTGTAGCCAAAGGTATCCGGCAGCCAGAATACCCGCTGCTCCTTGCCGAACTTATCCCGGATGTACCGGGTGCCCCACAAAAACTGGCGGACAAGGCTTTCGCCGGAGGGAATGTTGCAGTCGCATTCCACCCAGACCGCGCCGTTCAGCTCAAACCGGCCATCGGCTACCCGCTTTTGCAGCTGGCGGAATACCTGCGGGTAGTGCTGTTCCATCAGCCAGGTGTGGTAGGCAGCGCTCTGGATGAACCGATACTCGGGGTATTGGTCCAGCAGGTTGAACTGGTTGGCTGCGGTGCGGGCAATCTTTTTGATCGTTTCATCCATCGGCCAAAGCCAGGCGGTATCAATATGGCTGTGGCCCACAAGGTCCGCAGTGGGGGCGCTGCCACCGTTTTTTTGGGCCAGGGCGGGGGCCATCACGCGGCGTGCTGCGGCCAGGCTGGTGTGCCAGGTCTCGGCATCAGTGGCCGTTGGGTCATAGTACAGCACCTGATGCACCTGCGTTAATACGTTTAAAATCTCTGCGCGGCGGAAAGAAGTTTCCGGCAGTTTCTCCACCAGCTGCAGCAGGACCCGCAGGTCAAGAATAAAGTCCAGCACATCCTGGTTTTTGGTGCAGACCGAGATTTTGTCCGCAGTAAACCGAAAATCCCGGTGGGGGCGTTCCTCAAACGGCTGCTCGCCAATGACATAATGCCCGGCATAAAATTCAATGGCTAGCTGCACCGGGGTGCCCGGAACGGCAGCGCGGGTAAAGCAGTCGCAATAATGGTTGCCATGGCGGGTCACGACAATTTTGGTGGCAAAGGTACCATAGGGTTCGCCGTTCACCCACAACATGGCCTCATACCCGCCAAGCTCCGGGTACAGGTAAAGCGGCTGCCCGGCCAGCTCATTCGGTGGGGTATACTGGGTCAAAAACCAGCAATAACGGCCCTCACCACCCCAGGTTTTGCCGGTGGGGCGGGTTTTGGGCACAGCGGCCAGGGTGGCATCCGGCACAGTCTCCAGCCGGTCGGCAGTTTCGTACATCGTATAGGGCAGCTGGGCGATTTTGGTGAACACATAGGGTTCAAACACTTCCAGCGCGCGCTTTAGTTTGCCGATCAGTTTGCGGTTCTGAGCATCGTTCAGCATGGGGCGCCTCCTTCTCTCTTTTCCTGGGTTTCCGTTTGGCTCGTTTTTTGCCGGGGCAGCGGGTGGCCCGGAGTTGTTTCATGCTTCCATCATACGGGTTTTGGGGCTTTCTGCAAGGCATTATAAAGAATTGATGATGCGATATCAACAATTCGTTATGTTGCAAAGTGGGTAAAATCGTCTATAATGGTAAAAACGCATGAATTTTGTTCAAAGGAGGTCCGCCCCATGCCGCAGGACCGCACCCCGCAGCTTTCCTTCAATTTGTCCCGCAGGCTTATCAGCATCTTTCTAGTTTCGGTGCTGGCGGTTTACACTGCCGGCATTACCGTTACCCTGCGCCTGCGCCGCAGCGCTATGCAGGACTGGCAAGCCGCCTACACTGCCCAGGCTGCGGATTTTACCGATCAGCTGAACACTGAGTTGCTGCGCATCCGCACCCAGATGAAATATACCCTGACCCGTTCTGTCACCCTGCGGCTGACCCTTACTCCGCGGCAGGCCAGCTTTCCCGCGCTGTATGATTCCATCCTGCGTATGACAGAGCAGGTATACACCATGCAGAATACCAGTAGTCTGATCCAATCTACCACAGCGTATTTTCCCTCGCTGAATAAAACCATTCATTCTTCCGGCACGTACAACGACCCCACCGCCCTGGAGCAGCAGCTGATTGAAGCATATTACGCTGCGCCCGGCCACAGTGCTGTGCTGACGGTGGGCGGGCGGCTGTATCTGGTATCGGACGCCACAAGTTTCAACAATAAAACATCCACCGCATTGGTGTGGGCGGAACTTTCCACCGCCGCACTGACCCGCCTGTGCAGCCAATATGCGGAAAACGGCCAGACCACGGCCATCTATTGTACGGACGGCAGCAACATCTTTACGGTGCGCAGCCCCGGCAGCGCATCAGCCCCCGCCGCCCTGGTGGTGGATATCCAGGATGCCGTGTTGAATGAATTCACCGGTAGCACGGAAACCAAAGTGGATGCTGCTGAATATCTGCGCATCGTGCAGCCTGTTGGTTCGTGGAGCTTGTGGACTGCCAGTTACGCTGGAACCGATGCACTGCGGGAAGTAACAGCCTCCTTTGCAGTGTGGATCGGCGTGCAGACGATAATTATGCTGCTGGCGGTAGGAATCTTTCTGTTTTTGGTCTGGCGGCTCATCACAAAGCCGTTCCGCCAAATCGCCAAACAGCTGCAAACAATGGAGCAGACCGGGATGCTACTGCCGGACCCCAACGGCGGGCCTGCCATCAGCAATGATATGGACTTTTTGCATTACGCTTTTGCCCAGCTGGGCAGCCAGCTGCAGGCCACGCTGGAACAGGCATATCATAATAAAGAGCTCGCTTATCAGTCCGAGATCAAATACTTACAGGCGCAGATCAATCCGCACTTTTTGTACAACAGCTTTTACCATTTGTACCGAATGGCCAAAATGGAGGACACCGACGGCATTGCCGAGATGAGCCTGAAATTAAGCTCTTACTACCGTTATATTACTCGCAGCGCCCAGCCGGTTGTTACCCTGGCGATGGAGTACCAGAACATTGTGGATTATACCGAGATACAGACCATCCGCTTTGGTGACCGCATCACGGTGCAGCTGCAGCCCCTGCCGGAACCTTACCGCGAACTCGCCGTGCCGCGCTTTATTTTACAGCCCCTGTTCGAGAACGCATATAACCACGGCGTGGAAAAAATGGAGAACGGTCTGATCCAGCTGCGGTTTAAGATGGAACCTGAATTTTTGAATATTTATGTTGAAAATAACGGCAGCTGCCCAGATGCCGAGCTGGAAAAACTGACCCAGTACTTGAACAGCACTGACCGCAAGGCCGAGTGCACCGCCCTGAAAAACGTAAAGCTGCGTATGCAGATGCAGGGTGGCGACTTGCAGGTGAGCCATGGCACGCTGGGCGGCTTTGGGGTCAGCCTGCGGCTGCCGTTGCATCCCGCTCACTCACTGAACACCGAACAGCAAAACGGGCAGCCCAAAAAGGAGGAAACCAGCCATGCAGACACTGTTGCTTGTGGATGATGAACCAAATATTGTAGAGGGCCTTGCCAGCCAGTTTGAGGGCCGGTACGGCGGTGATGTGATCGTGCTGAAAAGCTTTTCCGGCCTGCACGCGTTATCCATTCTGCAAAACAACAAGGTGGATGTGGTGTTGTCTGACATCCGCATGCCGGATATGGACGGCCTGACTTTGCAGCGGGAAACGGAAGCGCTGTGGCCGCACATCCATTTCGTGTTTTTGAGTGGCTTTGATGATTTCCAGTTTATCCATCAGGCGTCCAAATCGCCGCTGTACCATGGGTATCTGCTCAAAATGGAAGGCGACGAGGTGGTACTGAACAAGATCGATCAGGAGATCGCCCAGTGCGCAGCCGAAGCACGCGCCGAGCTGGAGCAGGGCGAAATGCAGCGCCGTTATGCCCGCATGCAGGGCTTTTTGCAGCGCGCTGCGCTGGAAGGTTTTGTGCGTGGCGGCGGCAGCTGGCAGCAGATCCAGCATAGCCTGCCCAATCTGGAGATGACGCTGGACCCCACCCGCCCCGTGGCCATGGTTCTGGGCAAAGATACCGCAGCCGAGGCAACGGAGCATCTGCAAAGCCTGATGCTGGCGGATAACATCCTGGCCGCGCAGTTCCCGCAGCTGGTGTTTGAATCCCTGATGCCGGAAAGCGGAACCTTTGTGTGGTTGCTGCAGGGTGCTGCGCCGGAAAACCCGCCTGCAACCAATTATCTGTATGCTGTGTTTGAAGCGTTGCAGCAGCAGTTGAGCGATACCGCCAACTGCCCGGTCAGCGTGGTGGTTGGCAACGCCGGACCGTTTGAGAATCTGGCCGAGCAGTACAGCCTGCTGAACCGCATCTACCGCATGGTGGACCAGAGCGCCGGCCGCCTGCTGATCGTGGACGAAAATACTTACGCGGATCTGCTGCTGGGCACCGGCAGCGCTTCCATCCAGAACCAATTCCAGTTTTCGGCACTGTTGCAGCAGTTGGACCAGCTGATGCGCACAGGCACTGCGGATACTGTATGCACCATGATGCAGACAACATTTTTTGATGCTGCCGAACCGCCCCAACTGGACAGCGAACAGCAGCTGCTGCTCTTCACCCTGCTGCTAAACGTGCGGCGGGAAATTTTTGCCGAACAGCTGGGAGAAGAGTCCGCCCGCGATACGGCCTGCTTTGACCTGTTTAACGCCTACCTGCGCAGTGGTGCCGCCACCCAGCTGGAAATGCTGCACCGCTTTACCGACCTGTGCGCCGAAACCTGCCGCCAGCGCGAGGAAAACGAAACCCACAGCACCCAGGCCATCATCAAGCGGATCAACCGTTATATTGAGGACAACGTGGAAAACTATGACCTTTCCCTGACTGCCCTTGCCCGCATGACCGGCTTTAACCCGTCGTATCTGTCCCGCTTTTACCGCATCAATACCGGCAAAAAGCTTTCCGACCAGATCGACGAGGCCAAATTGCAGCACGCGAAGAAATTGATCGCCCAGGGGGAACTGGTCAAAAATGTGGCCGAACGTACCGGTTTTGCCTCGCCGTCGGCGTTCATCCTGTTCTTCAAACGCAACACTGGGGTAACGCCGAGGCAGTATTTTGAGAGCGAAAATAAAAGTTAGGAGTTAGGCGGGAGGAGTTAGGAGTTGGCAGTGGGGATGAAAGCCCGGCGCGGAAGAATTAGAAATTAGGGCAATACCGCATAATTCTAAGTGCCGATACGGCGAGCGAGGTGCGGC